>WNFY01001774.1_pt1 | contig 31736 bp, 24 predicted proteins | sample 5400091 | NCBI WGS metagenome assembly WNFY01 (sample SAMN13153364, study PRJNA577476) | soil metagenome | isolation source: 60 cm soil or saprolite under grassland replicate 1 | place: USA:California | collected 2016-06-15 | reverse complement strand
CATCCGCCCGGTCGCGCGCGCGCCGGGCAGCAGCTTCGATCAAAGCGGCGCCTTCCATTGCTTCGCTCCGCAGGGCGGTAATGCCAGCCTCAAATTTGGCGGCGAACTCGCGTTGCCAACTGCTAAAAGTGTCTGTCCAAGCCTCGACGGTGTATTCGTGGAGGGCCTCATCGTAAAGAGTGCACAAGCCGCGCCAGCGATCGTTATCGACGAAAATCATCGGCGTTTCACGCCAAGCGCGCTTTCCGAGAACGCGCCATTTCAGGACGGCGGCAACCACATCGTGTCCATCCTTAAAAATGTCCGCTTCGACAACAAGATCTTCGCCAACGACACGCTTAACCGGATGGCGTCCGCCGTCGATCAAAGGCTGCAAGTTCTCGATGACCGCGGAAGGAAAGGCCCGAGGCATGGGCCATGAATCAACCGAGATTCGCTGCCTGCGAAAGCAAAAATCTCGGTGATCCGAAGAAGATAACCGGCGGTACTACACCGCGAAATAAAACGCGCACTCGTACAGCCCCGAGTTGCGAATCATTTGTCGGCGCACCCGGGTGCCGAGGATGGCTTCGAACATATCCTCCTCAAAGCGGCTAATGATCGGATAACGGTCCAGCAAATTCAAAATCGGCGAATGACATTCGACAATCCGGGGTCCACCCTCGTCTCCGTTGGTAAATTGGGCCATGTAGCCCTCACCATCGCGGATGTGGGCGAGCCATTTGGCGCGTTCGGCCACTGTTTGCCCCTTCGCCCTGGCTTTGAGTGCCGCGGTCTTTTTTTCGAAGATATTGTAAAGAAGCTTCTCCGGCGCGTTTGGCCCGTAAATGTCCTGGACCGATTTCAACAGGTCGAGGGTAAACTGATGGCTGTCGGCCTGGAAAAGATCATGGCTGCGGCGGGTAAGGCGGTAAACCATTTCCGGGCGACCCATCTTTTGCGGGCGGCGCCAGGTATCCAGATAACCATCGCGCTGAAGAGTGAGGCAATGCTGCTTGATGCCCATGTAGCTCATCTTCATTCTGTCAACGAGCTCGTTGACGGACATTCCTCTGCTGCGCTTGAGCGAGTTAACAATCTCGAGCCGCTGGGTACGGCCAATTTCTGCAATTAAGCGTTGGTTCATAAATAAGAGTGACGATTGAGTGACAAAAATAACTGGAGTGCGGACTTTACACGCAGCAATCTTCAAAACGCAAGCTCAAAATTTACGCAACTGCCAAAAGCAAAAGAAATTACAAAACAAGGCATATGCGGCCGTGAAACAAATCGCGGGGCTTTACAGAAATGGAAGCGGGACCACCTCAACTGGAATTGCTGCCACTGCGCCGGAATTTTCCGGTTCAAGCGCATCCAGCTTTCCGCCGGGATTGTTGAAGCCGCGTTTCACATAACCGAGCGCGATTTCCTTTCCGATTTTCTCACTGCGCGTCGCGCTCGTGATCCAGCCGGCTTCTTTGCCTTTCTCCGGCGTAGAGGCGAGTCTCATGCCAGCCTGAAGCGGGACACCATCCAGGGAAATCAACCCGCATAATCGCTTATTGGTCTGACCGGACATCTTGATTCGCGAGATCACTTCCTGGCCAATGTAGCAACCTTTGTCATAATCGACGGTGCGCTCTTCCAGGTTGGCCTCGATTGGAATAATCTCTTCCGTCAGTTCGCGCCCCCAGCGCGGAATGCCTTCTTCAATTCGCATGATCTCCGCGGTCGCAGAATCGAGGTGGTCAAACGCCGACGACAATTGTTGCGAAACATCATCATGCGCCGCTGCGTCCACCCATATATCCCACCCCGACTCGGCGAAGCGGCGTACGGAAACAATTCTGCAGTCGCTTAGGTTCGGCGCGGTTCGCGACAAGACATGAAAGACCGATAATCGATCCGTGACGTTTTCAATCTGAACGTCGTCGGCGATTACATACCGCTCCAGTCTGACTGGGAGTGCTTCTCGAAGTTCACGATCTGCATCGACCCAAAAGCAGTCCGGCGCCGCGGAAACGAAAATGTGCGCGCTCATCTTACCTTTCGCGTTGAGCACGCACGCCTCAACTGCGACTGCTTCGCCAGCCTTGCGCACGTCATTCGTAATCTGCCCATTCAGAAAACGAAGCCGGTCATTCCCCGCAACACGAAGCTTTGTGCGTCCAGAGAAATCAAGAAAGGCGTTTTGCTTTATCTGAAGCGGCGGCGTCATCCCTCTTTGGACGAGACGGGTTGTTTGAGCAGTTGCCGGGCGCGACGCAATAGCTGCATGAGAAAGCCGCGACGCGCTGGTATCCCCTCCTTAGCCTCTCCGGCGCCGGCCGAGCCGACGGCCGCTGCAGCGACCGAAGGCGGGAACGACATTTTGGCTAAGACGGGCGCTGCCTCCGGCGCTGGCGCGCTTGCCTCAGCGCTGGCCTGCTCCTCCTGCTCTGCCAGCAGAGGCTCCTCGTGACCAGCCGATTCAGTTTCGGGCAAATATTTGCGCGCGACCGCGGAAAAATCGTCGTCTCCATAACCCCACTGCATTTGCTCAAGCAATTGGTCGCGAGCAGCGGCGGTCACTCCAAGGTCGAGGTAGTTCGACAAACCAAGCTGATTCGCGATCTGCATATCCTTGAGCATATGCTTTGTGGAAAAATGCGGCTCAAAATCGCGCTTGAGCATTTTCGGCATTTTCATTGCCAAAGTCGTAGAATGACTCGCGTTCCCCTTCATCGCTTCGACGAACTTTTCCAAGGGCAAACCTAAAGCCTGGACCAGCGCCAAAGCTTCCGCGGTGGCCTGGACGCTCGCGGCCGTGACCATGTTGGTTGCGATTTTTATCGCCGTCGCCTGGCCAAGCTCGCCGATCTTCATGATCTCTTTGCTGCTCGCTTCGAGAATAGGACGTGCCTCCTGCAATGTTGCCTCGTTCCCGGCAACGTAAAAAACCAATTCGCCTTTTTCCGCCGCAATCTTGCTGCCCGTAAACGGCGCCTCGATAAAGCGCGCGCCGCGACCTTCGACAATTTCCGCCGCGGCCCGCATGGAATCCGGAGCGACCGTCGAATGCGCAATAACGATGTGCCGCGGTGCGAGCTTTTCACTGAGCTGTTGGGCGGTCTGCAGCAAAGCTTCGTCGTCGGAAACAAAAATCTGGATGTAATCACAGATCTCGGTCAGTTCGGCCGGTGAGCCTACAAAATTTGGAACAGGGCGCGGCGTCCGGTTCCAAACGAAGACCTGAAACCCTTTGCTGCGAAGATTTGCAGTCACTCCGCGCCCGATGATTCCGAGGCCGATCACTCCAATCTTTTGGCGCTTTGAATGGGGCATTAAAGTCAGGCGCTGCGTTCGAGGTGGGAATTCCTGGTCAAACTGCGGGCAAAAGCGTCCGCAGGCAATACAGAAGTTTGTGGATTCTCGATTCCTGAAGCGCCAAAAAAAGTTAGCCTGTGTCTGTAGCCGGGGCCCTATCAGCTGTTTCTTGGCGGTCCCCGTAGAATTGCATAAACACAGGTCCCCAAAGAGGCCCGGTTGGTCACAAATTCACCGCTGCGGTTCTTTGTAGTCGGGTCGGTAACCCAGGTCCGGTCACATCGGCGTTTCATTTTAGTGCAAATTCAGACAGGTAATGCGCGGCGACCGAGCCGACGATCTGGAGGCTATGCGCGCTGAGCTTATCCATCGTATCCTCGGCCGTGTGCCACCAAGGGAAACTAAAGTCAATCACATCGATCGTCGGAATTCCGATTGCGTTCAAAGGCGTGTGGTCATCGATCATTTCCCGGTCCAGATAAGTAAAATAACTTCGTACCTTGAGTGCCTCTGCTGACGCAAAAACATCTCGCGCCATTTCCGCAGGCGAATCTGCTGGCAAAGTGATCTTCAGAGAACGGTTGCCAACCATGTCGAATAAGATCCCGCCCCGAAATTGTTTGGCGCCGCTGCCACCAAGCTGCCTGGCAAAATATCGGCTCCCGTAAAGGCCGTCGTGTTCGGAAAAATGCTCATACGCTTCCTCGCCGTCAAAAAACACCAGCTCAATCTTTGCAGCCAGGTTTGGATGCTGCCCAAGCACTCGACCCAATTCCAACAGCAAGCCAGTGCTCGAACCGCCATCGTTCGCTCCGACAAAGCGGATCGTGTCGAACGTCTTTGTATCGTAATGGGAACACAACAAAAAAGAGGGCGCGGTGCTCCGCTGCCCCGGGAATCGCGCAATGAGATTCAGGAACTGAACTTTGCCGCGTGGCGTGTCGTCCGTGAATGCCTGCCGCGTCACCTGCCAACCCGACAGTCGGAGCTGATTCTCGATGTAATCCCTCGATTTTTCGATGGCCCCAGACGCGGGCGGACGTGGCCCGAGATCAACCAGCCGCTGGACATGAGCCAAAGCTTTCTCACCGGAAAACTCTTCCCAAATCTTCGCCTGCGGCGCACCCGGCAACTCAGCGCTCAGTGTCGAGACAACGAAAAGAACGATGAAAAGAGCGAGAGCAGACCGACGCAATCGAAGAAGGAAAGAAAACGCGGGCCAGCGTCGTTGTAGCCGGGATCGGTGATCCCGGCCGGCACCGCGCAGGTTTGCAAGACCGGCATCACCGATGCGGGCGACAGTAATTGCGACTCGGTTCACAGTTTAACAATTTAGCGCGTCAACGCCACGGAGCGCAGCGAAGTCAGCTCTCGCTCGACGTCAGTCCGAGAGCAGTAAGAATCCGCTGGAGATCGTCGTTTCCGTAGTACTCGATCGCAATCCGCCCACGTTTCTCTCCGTGGTGAATTGTCACGTGCGTCGCAAGCTGTTCTTGCAATCGATTCTGTAAATCCTCGATTGCGGCAGATGTAGCCCCTTGTTCGGTCCCGACGCGTCGGGACCTTCGCCGGGAACGCCCGATTCCAAGCTGGCGGGCCACCAATCGTTCCGTGGAGCGGACCGTGGCGTTCCGACGCAGAACCGTTTCAGCGGCTAACAGTTGTTCCTCCGGCGCTTTTAATGCGAGCAAGACTTTTGCGTGACCGACCGAAAGTAAATCCTGAGCAAGCCAGACTTGCACCTGCGGATGCAGATCAAGTAATCGTATCGCATTGGCCACTGCCGCCCGACTCCGCCCCACTTTTAACGCGATGTCCTCCTGCCGCATGCCAAATTCATTGGCTAATCTGGCGTAGCCCTGTGCTTCTTCGATCGGGTTCAGGTCGGCGCGCTGCAAGTTCTCAATCAGCGATAGTTCGAGCACTTCCATGTCGCTCGCGCTTCGAATAATCACCGGTGCTTGAGTAAGACCAGCCTCCTGTGCTGCGCGCCAGCGCCGTTCACCCGCGATCAGCTCAAACCGCGCGCCAACCTGCCGGACAATGAGCGGTTGAATAATGCCGTGTTGCCGAATTGAATCGATCAGTTCCTGCAACGCCTCGCGCCCAAAATCCTTACGCGGCTGCAATGCGCTAGGGACGATGCCTGCCAGATCAATCTGGTGAACTCTCTCGCCCAATTCGACCGCATCCGCTCGTACCGGGGCAGCGGGAGTGCCAATGAGTGCCCCAAGACCTTTGCCAAGACCGGATCTTGCCATGCGCCTGAGGCTACCGAAACAGCGCAGCTAACGCAAACCGCAATGGTCTATTTTCCACTGGCCTTCTGTTGTACCCGGGATCGCTGATCCCGGTGTCAGACACGATTTCATCATACCTCACCGCGCCTTGTATGATTTAGTGCGGGCAGCCGTCACGCCAGCTCCGAAGCGGAGTGGAGGCGAGGGTAAATCGGCGCACAGGGAAGGAAAAAAGAGCCCGCAACCCGGCGGCGCCCCATTTGCGGCAACGCATGAAACGGATAGCGTCCGGCCATGGCGGCGGAGCGCGGTGTTTTTGCGCTGGGTCATTCACCTGATCCGGACGACGCATTCATGTTCTATGCGATGGCGGAAAACAAGATCGATCTCCGTGGTTATCGGTTCGAACATCGCCTCGAAGATATTCAGACGCTGAATGAACGCGCGCTCCGGGGCGAACTGCACATTTCGGCAATCTCAATCCATGCGTATGCATATGCGAGTAAGCGCTATGCGTTGCTGCCCTGCGGGGCGAGCATGGGCGATGGGTATGGGCCGGTTGTTATCCGAAAACATCCATCATCCAACATCCAACATCCAAGGCCGAAGCAGTGGGGCGCACGCCACGAGTCGGCGGCGGATTTTCTGCGCGGCAGGAAAATCGCGGTGCCCGGAAAGATGACGAGCGCATTTCTTACGCTTCAGCTTTTCCTTGGAGAATTCGAGTTTGTCGTCGTCCCTTTTGATCAAATTTTCGACGCGGTAAACGACGGGCGCGCCGATGCCGGTCTAATCATTCATGAGGGCCAACTCACTTACGTGCGATCCGGTTTTCAGAAAGTGATCGATCTCGGCGAATGGTGGAAGCACGCAACCGGTTTGCCGCTTCCGCTTGGCGGCAATGTCTTGCGCAAGGACATCCCGAAGGCAACGCAGCACGATCTGCTCGAGATTATCCGCGAAAGCATCGATTTTGGTCTGGCGCATCGGGAGGAGGCTGTGCGCCATTCGCTTCCTTATGCACGCGACATGAACGCGGACCTCGCGGGCAAATTCATCCGAATGTACGTGAACGAATTTACTCGCGATTACGGCGGGATTGGACGCGCGGCGATCCGCAAGTTCCTGGGCGACGCGCGCGATAAAGGCTACATTGACGCTCCAATCGCAGTGGAGTTCGTCGAATGAAAATCAGCGCTGCTTCTTCGATTTCTCAACTTTCTCCGTCTGCTTCACGACAAATGATTTTACCCGGGCGAATTCCTTCTGACACCCATTGGTAAAGTCGTGTGGTCCGTACTCGAATAACACGACAAAGCAAAAAGCCAGAACAATAAACAGAATGAACCAAAAGAGCCCGCGCAACAGCGCCATGATTTGGCAGAGTAACTTGCTCGAAGTGGAAGGTCAATGGCGGTGGCGAGGCGGCGAACCCTGATTTTGGTGGGAACAAGGACCGGAAAAGTTCGAATCGAACGAGGGACCGAAACTGATTGCGTCGCCCATCCGCGAAAGGCGGATTCGCCACGGCGAACAGCGCTACGGCTACAGGAGGGCGCCGATGTCCAAACCACTTGCGAGGCGCACAGCGCGAGCCTATATCAACGCTCGCACGGACGGGTAGGTACCGAAGTGGCCAAACGGGGCAGACTGTAAATCTGCTGGCTTTACGCCTTCGCTGGTTCGAATCCAGCCCTGCCCAAATTCTCTGCCGATCGGCTCTTCCGACTCTTAATGGCCTCTTCGCTGGCCACCATCGCGGCGGCCACCACCGTACCCGCCACCGCCGCCATAACCCCCCCCGCCATATCCGCGTCCGCCACCACCGGGTGGTCTCGCCTCTCGCGGGCGGGCCTCATTCACCGTCAGTGGCCGGCCTTCAACGGTTTGGCCGTTGAGTTTGGAAATCGCAGTATAATTTAGTTCCCATTGAGTTTATTCTGGAAAACGCAGCCAGGTCACTGTTCCCGCTTATCGGATTTCAAATCGCCACTGAATAAACTCAACTGACAATCCACCAACTGCCGAGCTTCCGTTTTTCCGTTTCGTCTAACTAGTAAAATGCTTCTTTTTAAGAATGCAATAAGAATCAGGAACCAATTTTTCTTTGTCGAAAAATGGCTAAATCCAGTGACACGAATGAGAAAAGGGGCACTGCCCGCGTCGCGGTGGTGGCTGCGGGCGTGGTCAGCCCGCTGGGGTTCGGGTTGAGCGAAACGCTCGATTCGTTGCGCGAGGCGCGCGATTGCATCAACGAAGTAACGCGATTTTCGGTAACTGGATGTCGATGCAAAACTGCGGGTCAACTGCCCGATGAGCGTCTGCTTGAGAGGCGGTATAACGGAGCTCACGCTCGACGCTCGCATCGCGCGTCGCACATGGTGATTCAGGCGCTGGGAGAAGCGCTGACGCAAGAGCCGCAATTCAAACCTGAGTTGACAGTAGTTGGAACAACGAGCGGCGGCATGTCTTACGGCGAGGATTATTTTCGCTCGTTAAATCGAAACAGCAGCTTACGACATTCGCCGACCTGGATCGCCAACTATCCCGCGCAAAAGCCGGTAATTGATGCGCAAGAAGCATTCGGAATTTCTGCGCCATGCCAGGTCATTGCGAACGCCTGCGCCTCGGGCACAAACGCGATCGGTCACGCGTTCGAGTGTGTGCGATCAGGTCGCTACCAACGCGTGCTGGCGGGTGGGTATGACGCACTCTCTGAGCTTGTCTTCGTCGGCTTTGATTCGCTTCAGGCCTCGACGCCAGAGAAATGCCGTCCGTTTGATCGAGACCGCACTGGCATGGTTCTTGGTGAAGGCGCGGCGGTTGTTGCCTTGGAGAACCTCGATGCCGCTCGAGCCCGTGGCGCGCGCGTTCTCGCAGAAATAATCGGCTACGGCATTTCCACTGATAATTTTCACATGACGCAGCCGGATCCCTCCGGTATTGGACCGCGGCAGGCGATGGAGCGAGCCCTGGGGAGCGCTAACATTTCAGCGGACGTGGTCGATTACATCAATGCGCATGGAACAGCTACGGCCTTTAACGACGCAGCCGAAGGCAAAGCAATCAGCGCGTTATTCGGCCGCGTGCCGGTAAGCTCGACCAAGAGCATGATGGGTCACTCATTAGGGGCAGCCGGCGCTGTCGAAGCGATCATCTGTCTCCTTGCCCTCCAGCATCAATTTCTTCCTCCCAACATCAATTTTAACGCTGCAGATGAAGATATCGATCTAAACATTGTAGCGAACGAAGCGCAGTCCGCGGTTCTGCGCATAGTTCTTTCGAACTCCTTCGGCTTCGGAGGGACGAACGCGTCGATTCTGATGCGTAAATTCGAGGCATGAATCTTGCAATCGCCGGCATGGGGTGGATTACGCCCCTTGGGAGCGGCGTTGATCCGGTGTGGAAACGTTTATTGCAGGGGGATGAGGCGCGCGCGGAAAAAATTACGGATCAACTCGGCGATCAATGTTACAGCGTTTTTCACGTTCCTGAATCCGCACTAGCCAGGCCGGCCGCTCATCCACGCCTCCGCCGGGCCAGTGTGATTTCGCGTTTTGCAGCGACCGCAGGTGTGGAGGCGTTGGAAGCCGCAGGAGTAAGGCCCGATTCGCAGAGCGCGCAGCGAATCGCGCTCGTTTTCGCAATCTCAAATGGCGGGGTGATTTACACGAAGCGCTTTTATCGGGATATCGTTGAGACGGGCGCGCAATCGGCCAGTCCGCTCTTGTTTCCGGAAACGGTCTTCAACGCGCCGGCAAGCCATCTCGCAGCGATTCTCGGCATTACCGGCGCAACCTACACTCTGGTGGGTGATAGCGCGGTGGGTCTCATGGCAATAAAAATGGCCGAGGATCTGATGACGAATGAGGCGCTGGATTATTGCCTGGTCGTGGGGGCGGAGGAGGTCGACTGGCTGTTGTGCGACGCGTATCGGCGATGGCGTCTGCTCCGCTTAGCGCCTCCGGTGGAGCCGTTCGCTAGAATCAATCGAGGAATGATTTTGAGCGAAGGGGCGGGAGCAGTCCTGATTGGGCGAAATGGCCCGATAATAATTGAAGCGACTCAAGCTGGCGGGCATTACCGGACACGGGCGGAAACAGAAGGAAAAATGAAGCAAATTCTCTACGACCTCAGCCAAGCCAAAATCGATTTTGTTATCTCGAGCGCGAACGGCACATTTATCGATAAGGCGGAATGCCGAGCCGTACAGGGGATTATCCCGAAGGCATTTGTCTATACAGCGAAGCCAGCGCTGGGTGAAAGCGTCGGTGCTGCGGGACTCTGGCAGGTCATTTTGGGAAGCCAAGCTTTGCGCTGTGGAGAGCTTCCGCCGCTGCTTCACGCAGAAGCAACAATTCCGTTGCGGATATCGCCTTTGCGCATTCCAGTAGCGGGAGCGCGCCACACCATTGTTTTAAGCTGCGGAGTCAATCAGCAAGTGGCAGGCTTGCGATTGTCAATTCGATGACTATCGATCCAATTCTTCAAGTTTGCCAACGTTCTGGAGCCCAGCGCAGGGTGCTTTTGGCTTTGCATGAAGCCTTTGATGCAGTACCTTCGGCGTCCGCCATGCGAAAGCCGGTTTTGCTGCTCGTCGCTCTTCTTGCGGGCGCCGGTTTTATCAGAGGAGAAATCAAGACTCCGGAGAATGCTCCGATTGAAATCACGTCAACCGGGCAAACCACATATGAAAACGGGCTGGCGACAGCGCGTGACAACGTCGCCATTCACGTGGGCGACACAGACATCTACGCCGATTACGCGCAATACAATTCGACCACGCACGAAGTGGAACTGAGAGGTCACGTACGGATCTACCGCGATAAACCGACAGCTGCGATCCCCACTAAGACCTCCAGGAGGCGCAACGATGAAGAGCCTGGCCACGATACTTCGTTCTACCTTGCTGATAGCGGCATTTATAACGTCGACACGAAACAGATTCGCGCGACCAACATGCGAACTGAATCGCAGCCTTATTTCCTGAGCGGTCAAAATGTGAGCGAACTCTCCGAGAACGCTTACCTCGTACAGAACGGGACGTTTACGACGCACGATGCATCGACACCCGATTTCCATCTTCAGGCGCGAAAGATTCGCGTGTATGAAAAAGATCGGGTGATCTTTCAGTATGTCACGATGTACGTCGGAAAAGTGCCCGTTTTTTGGTGGCCTTACCTGTATCAATCGCTCAACGACGCGTTCAGTTTTACAGTTTCACCAGCGTACTTGAGCGAATGGGGACCATCGCTTCTTACTCAAGTGACATTTCCAATCACGGAACATGTTAAGGCCCGGGTTCGGCTTGATTATCGGGAGTCACGTGGCGTGGCCATCGGTTTCGAACCGCATATTGAATATGGCAAGGACGACAACAGCTACGCCAATCTCAAAACATATTATATTCAGGACCAAGACCCGCTGCAGAATAACACGGCCCTGCCACGAAAGGATGTTCCTACCGGCCGATACCGTCTTAGCTTGGAAGATCGGACGAACTTTACCGACGACATCTACGGCATCGCGAACCTTACGAAATTGAGCGACCAGTACGTGATGCAGGACTTCTATCAGGGGGAGTTTCGCATTGATCCTGTTCCGGACAATGTGATTGCACTGACGAAGACGGACCCTTTTTACACTCTGACGGGGATCGCGCGCTTTCAGGCTAACCAGTTCTTCACCACAACAGAACGTTTGCCAGAAGTGGTATTGGACGTTAAGCGTCACGCGCTTTTCGGGGGACCCATTTTTTATGAAGGCGAGACTGGCTTTGCTAATTTGCGGCTACAATTCCCTCAGGGCGCAGGTTTCGAGAACTACGGCACGGATCGTTTCGACACCTTCCATCAACTAACTTATCCAAACACATACTTTGGATGGCTCTCCATCGTGCCGCGGGTCGGCTTTCGCGAGACCTATTATGGTAAGACATTTGACCTGGGGTCGACAACCTTCGTGCCACCCTCAAATCCGCTCGTGCCTGACTTTATTCTCCCGCCCCCGACGTTGGCTAACCCAGTCAAGTTCGACGGAGACACATTTCGCACGGTTTTTGACACAGGTGCAGAAGCCTCTTTCAAGTTCTCGCGTACATGGGAGAATGTACAAAGCCGCGCGCTTGGGTTGGATGGACTGATGCACGTTATCCAACCATTCACGAACTTTTCCTATGTCTCAGAAAACGGGCCGAACCCGACGTCAATTTTGGGGTTCGATCGATTTGAACCGTCCACGCAACTGCGGGCGATCGACTTTCCACAGTTCACCCCGATCGATTCAATCGATAGTTGGACAGTCTGGCGACTCGGTGTTCGCAACCGGCTGGATACGCGGCGTGATGACAAAACGATCACCTGGTTTGAACTCGATACCTTCTTTGACGTGAACTTCGACAATCCGTATGACCGCACGGATTACTCAAACTTCTTTAATAATATCCGCTTTTCACCGCTGCCATGGATGTCGATTTCGATCAACTCTCAAGTACCGGCTTTCGCCAAGGGTTTTACTGAAGTCGATACGATCACGAGTATTCAACCGATGGCCAATCTGCAATTGAACCTCGGGCATCGCTATTTGAACAACAATCCCTTCTTCGACAACAGCAGCTTGTTTGTCGTCGGCGGATATTATCGCATCAATGATAACTGGGGGGTTGGAATCGAGGAACAATATGAAGCCGCGACCGACACTCTGGAGCAGCAGCGCTATGCTATTTACCGCGATCTGACGAGCTGGGTCGCATCGTTCGGGGGAGTGATTCGCGACAACGCCGGCGTGAAAGAATACGGTGTCCTATTTACCGTAACGCTCAAGGCATTCCCGAAATTTGGGTTCGATTTGAATTTCGATCCCACCTCCGAGGGACAATGAACAAAATTGCGCAAACAATGTTAAGCTCATTGAGTTCATTACGCCCCTCGCGTTGCGATTGAGTCGCCGCGACGTTCCATCGCTTATGGATCTTGCAATTATCGGTTCGGGTTACGTTGGTCTTGTGACCGGCGCGTGCTTCGCCGATGTCGGCCATAACGTCATTTGCGTCGATAACGACGCGCAGAAGATCAAACTGCTGCAAGGCGGCGATGTGCCGATATATGAGCCCGGCCTTGAAGAAGTAATTCATCGCAATGTCTCCGCGCAGCGATTGCGTTTCACCGGCAGCATTAAGGAAGGCGTGGACAACTCGCAAATCATTTTTATCGCCGTTCCCACTCCCCAGCAGCCAGATGGCGATGTCGATCTTAGTTTTCTCGAGAAAGTCGCGCGGGAAATCGCGGGGGTATTGACTGACTATCGAGTAATTGTCGACAAGAGCACGGTGCCTGTAAAGACGGGCGAAAAAGTGGCTGAATCGATCAAGAGATACAATCGCCACGGCGCAAAGTTCGACGTTGTTAGCAATCCTGAGTTTTTGCGTGAAGGCTGTGCGGTTGCCGATCTGATGCATCCGGATCGCATCGTGATTGGAGCGCAAAGCGAGCACGCCATTGATCTCATGAAGAAAGTCTATGAGCCATTCATGGCGCCGATCCTCGTGACTGATATTAACAGCGCCGAACTGATCAAACATTGCGCAAACTCTTTCCTCGCGCTGAAGATTTCATACATCAACGCGGTCTCAGCGATTTGCGAGGCGAGCGGTGCAGATGTCGAAAGAGTCGCGGATGGGATTGGGATGGATCACCGCATTGGCCGCGATTTTCTCAATGTGGGGATCGGATACGGCGGCTCGTGTTTTCCGAAAGACATTGCCGCATTCATCACAATCAGCGAACGGCTCGGTGTTCCATTCAATTTGCTGAAGGAAGTGCAACGAATAAATACCTCCCAAAAAGAGCGTTTTCTGAAGACGATTCGAGAAACGCTTTGGGTTTTGCGAGAAAAACGAATTGCAGTCTGGGGACTCACGTTTAAGCCCGATACAGACGATGTTCGTTCGTCTGTCGCGATAGAGCTGGTCGCACACTTGCTGCGCGAAGGAGCGCATGTGGTTGCCTATGATCCGAAAGGAATGGAAAAGGCCCAGGCCGTAAAAATGATCGCCGGCACCGAATTCGCTCCGTCCGCTCTCGAGGCGGTGCACAATGCCGAAGCGCTGATCCTCGCCACCGAATGGAATGAATTCGCTAATGTCGATCTGGCTGTTGTGAAGGAAAAAATGATGACACCAATCGTCTTTGACGGGCGAAACCTGTTGGATCCTGAAACGATGAGACACTTGGGCTTTCATTACCATTCGATTGGGCGGGCCAGCGTAAAGCCGGGATAAACTTTACCCGGGGATTTTATGGCGCAGCTCTCTGCTCGCCGAATTGCGCTGGCTGCGCTGCGCAGGTGGCGAAGAGAAAAACACTTTGCCGATTCCGTCATCTCGGAATTTCTTGCAAAGGCGAAGCTTACTCAGTCAGATCGGGCATTTGCTCTCGAACTGTTTTACGGCGTGCTACGCAACTTAACGTTGCTTGACTTTTGGATCAGCTGCCTGCGCGCTTCCCGAGTAGAGGTTGACCTTCGTGAGGTTTTGCGACTTGGCTTGTATCAACTTTTCTTCCTCAAGACAGCCCCGCACGCGACCGTTTATGAAACCGTCGAACTGGCGCCGAAGAGGCAACGAGCGGTAACCAATGGCGTGCTTCGCAATGCTGCACGGCGGCGGGATGAACTGCTTGCGCGAGGGGGCGCGCAGCCTCTATTCGTTCGAACCTCGCATCCGCAGTTTCTAATCGACCGCTGGGAACGGCACTTCGGCGCCAAAGCTGCGGAAGAGTTATGCAGATGGAATAATCTGCCGTCGCCAGTTTATGGGCGAGTTAATCAGCTAAAAATCGATCGCGGAAAATTCCTCCAACAGTATCCAGAGTCGCGGCCGCTGGTACGCAATGCTGAGTTCGTAGAATTGGATGGATTGCCTGAGAACGCTCTCAATTATGGCCATTGCTATGTTCAAGATCCGAGCACAGTGATCGCCTGCCAGCTTCTTGATCCCAAACCCACAGAAAAAATCCTCGATGCATGCGCCGCGCCAGGGGGCAAAGCCAGCTACGTCGCTCAGCTCATGAAAAACCGGGGAACAATCGTGGCATGCGATCGCGATCCAGACCGGCTTCAAATCCTGAAAAACAACATGACGCGCCTCGGCGCCCGGATTGTCCGCAGTTTGCATCACGATTGGATGCACAGCTGCCTTCCAAAAGAGATCGGTTCGATCGCGCCATTTGATCGCGTCCTGGTTGACGCGCCCTGCAGCAATACCGGAGTGATGCGACGCCGGGTGGACGTGCGGTGGCGACTGCGGCCCGGAGATCTGACCCGAATGCCAGACGAACAATTTGAGATTACGCGCTCCGCGATCAGCTTATTAAAACCGGGCGGCGTTCTCGTTTACTCCACGTGCAGCCTCGAACCAGAGGAAAATGAGCAGCTTGTCGAGCGTTTGCTAAATAAATTTCCACGGCTGCAGCTTGCGGACGAAAAGTTCTGCCTGCCGCTTCGAGATCATTTCGATGGCGCATTTGCCGCGCGCCTCATCAATACCTACCAAGTCCAAAACCACAAGGCATCTGGCTTTGTTGAAAGGCTGCGCGGCCGAAATGGCGAATGACGAAACCGAATGCCGAAAAAACTCGGCTTATCCCTTTCGTCATTCGACATTCGTGCTCCGTCATTTCGGGCCAAGAGCCGCTCAACAGAGCGTTATAACCTCAGTTGCATCTCGTGTGGTGAGTGGAATCATAAGCGTCTATGCACGACGCACGTTTTGACAATCTCGCCCAACTTCTTGTGGAATATTCCATCCGGCTCAAACGGAACGAAGCCGTGTTGATTGAAGCATTTGACACCCCGGACGAAATGACGATTGCACTCATTCGAGCGGTACGGAAGGCCGAAGGCATCTCGTTTGTACAGACTCAGCACGCCAGAGTCAACCGCGCGCTCGCGCTCGAAGCATCCGATCGACAGCTGAATCTCTTGGCAAGCCATGAACTGGCGCGGATGAAGAAAATGGATGCGTACATCGCCGTGCGTGGAAGCAACAACATCACCGAATTATCTGACGTGCCACCCGAAAAGATGAAATTGCTCGCCAAGAAAATGCGTCCGGTGCAGGACCAACGAGTGAAAAAAACCAAATGGGTGGTCTTGCGCTGGCCGACGCCGTCAATGGCACAACTTGCCGGAATGAGCACGGAAGCCTTTGAAGACTTTTATTTCGAAGTCTGCACGCTGGATTATCGCAAACTCCAGCCGGGCATGAAGGCGCTTAAGCGATTAATGGAGAAGACAGATCGCGTCGAAATCAAAGGGCCCGGTACTGATCTGCGTTTCAGTATCAAGGGAATTCCGGCCGTGATCTGCGGTGGCGATCGCAATATTCCCGATGGCGAAGTTTTCAGCTGCCCGGTGAAGGATTCCGTGGAAGGCCAGGTGACGTTCAACGCGCCGAGTATTTATCAGGGCATCGGATTCGATGGCATTCGTCTCGAGTTCAAGAATGGAAAGATCGTCGATGCGACGAGCAACGAAACAAGAAAGCTGAACAAGATCCTCGATTCGGATCCCGGGGCCCGCTACATCGGCGAATTTTCTCTCGGATTTAATCCCCGCGTCCTGCAGCCGATGCGGGACATATTGTTCGATGAGAAAATTGCCGGCTCGTTTCATCTTACTCCGGGACAAGCGTACGAAGAAGCGGACAATGGGAATCGGAGCCAGGTCCACTGGGACATGGTAAGCATCCAGCGACCCGAATACGGCGGTGGGGAAATCTACTTCGACGGGAAATTGATTCGCCGCGATGGCGAGTTTCTGCCGAAGCAACTGAGTTCCCTAAATCGGGGCCGAGTAGGCGGACACGCCTAAGCAAACTGAGCGAACAGCGCCCCTCACGGCGCTGGGCGAAGGCGATAACCTGGGCTGCTCCTATCCCGTCGATGAGCGTAATGAATTACGCTCGCTTCGGTCCCTGGCCGAGGAGATTCAGCTGCATCGTTCCGATGTCGCCACTTTCGTTAAGCTCCAAATTCGCAATCTCGAACATCGCCGGTCCTTCAGATTGATTCGGTCCCGCGCCAGGCAACTGAACGCGAACCTGTTTTGAATTCGAATTTAGGACTACAGCCGCAATTTCGAGCGACGGCGAAAACTCGATCGTCGTAATTTGGAACGGGACTGTAACGAAAACAGAAGCCCGGCCCTGCTGCGATGGCGTTAGTTGGACCGGCGCGGTCTCGAAATTAGGGACGACTTGCAATCCGGCGACTGCAAATGAGGGCGAACCGGTCGTAGTTGGCCTCTGTTGAGACGGAATCATCCGAATCGTGCCGAGGGCGCCTCCCGAGGGCTGAACCTTTGCGATTTCAAAACTGACCTGCAAATTCACACCAAGCTGAGGCTGCTGAGACGCAGGCAAACGCATTGTGACAAGCTTGGATATGGGACGCACCTTTAGGACACCCATTTTGAAGCTCGAGGTCAACTGCACGGCTGCGATCTCGAAAGAAAATGTGAGCTGCACGGATGTCTGCATCGTAGCGGCGGGTTGCGGTTTGGCCACGGTGGCAGGGGAAGGTTTGTTTGCTGGAGCGGTCGGGATTTCGGTTGTTTCAGGCATGGTTGCGGGTGTGGTTGTTTGCGGAAATACGGGCTCAGTGGAAATCGCAGCAGGCAAATTAGACGCGGGTTTCGTGACCGCTTCGGCAACGGAGGATTTGATCGCAGTTGGCTCGTACGAAACAGGCTGCTCTTGCTCGATCGGTTCAACCTCTCCGTTCGGGGCTGCCTTTGCCTCGGCAGTCCGTGCGACTTTCGCACCTGTGGGAATCTCACTCGGCTCTTTCGCCGTGATCACAGAAAGCTCGGCCGGTTCCCGGATTGCCGAAACTTCGGCAATTTCAGGCGTCTGCGGAACTCCAGGCCGGAAGCTCTCTGCTGTTTGCTCGACGACTGCTTCTACCGATGACTCAAAGATCGGCTTAGCAAGCGGGAATTCCGGGAGGCTCGGCCGCAAGGTCTCCGCCATTTGCTCGACAACTGGCTTTACAGATGACTCAAAAACCGGCTCAGTGACAGGCGTCAATTCGCGATCTGGTTCCCCTCTGTGGTACGCGGGCGTTTGTGACGCTTTGCCTTCCACATCCACCAGCTTGTCAGGAGCACCGCTCGGTTTTGTTGAAGGCAGGACGGTGCGACCCAATGAGGGTTTCGATGCCATTAGTCGTAGCGAGACCTGACGGGGGCCGCCAAAAAAGCCGTTGCCCTGACGACCGTTCCTTTTCGCCAGTGCCACGCTCGGCGTCACGCTTGGTTTAAACACGCGGGAGCTGGCGGTGGACCTGGTCTTCCAGGACGTCGAGGCATTAAATACGTAGCGGCGAAGCCCGGGAACGACCACCCAAGCCAAGAGAAAGATACCGGCTAACAGGAATCCACCGACAAGCCACGTTCGCCGACTCGCTATCCCGGCAGCGTCAGGCTGTGAGATGTTGGACCCGTTGGGGGTTGCGGCGACAGCGGGCGCGCCGGATGATTTTGTTTCGCCCGCTGCTGCCTGCTCATTTTGTCCGGGTGGAGCAGTTGAAGCGATTGGGGCTTTAGAGGGGGCGGCTGCTACAGACGTCGAGTCCGCGCTAGACGACGATCCCGAAACCGCACCACCTGCAGGTTCTTTCTCAGGCTGACCACTTGATCCCGGCGTCGCCGACTCGTTCGACGCGGAAACGGGAGGCTGTTGAGCGGTTCCTTTCCCCTCACTTGTAGATTCCATCCCAGTAACAGGCAAGTTCGCCGCTGGGGCCAAAGGAGCAAAAGATTGGCCCGTCGATGTGTCTGCCTGTTTGTTTGCAGCAAAAACACTGTCGGGAATAGGACTTGGTTCAACGGCTGGGCTGCTCCCTGCTTGCGACGCAATGACACTGCCTGTGTCAAACGCGGGTGCCGGCGCCGGCGCAGCCTCTGGGCTTTTCATCCAGCCAACGTCATAAAAAGCATCGGCGAAAACGCTGTTGAGCGCTGGCGAATAAATCTTCGTCGCTGAGGCGGTCCAGTCGGTTGCCTTCTCCGGATTGTTATGTTTGAACTCCCACGCGGCCTGGGCATAATAGAGCGCGGGCGTATCGCCCGTGAACTGGAACTGCTCCATCATCGCCTGCGCGCGACTCTCCTTTCCTTCCAGCAAAAGGGTCATGTAAATTTTGAATTTAATGAGCTCTGCCGCCTGATTCTTATCGCCCCCTGGAGTTCGATCATACAGCGCTTCGAAACGCTCCCGCGCCTTCGCGTAGTCTTTCTTCTTAAATGGAATTTGCGCAAGGTTGTATTGCGCCTCGCGGAACTTCGGATCGGCCTTAGCTGCTTTTTTGAAGGCCCCTTCAGCGCCGTCAAAATCCTTCTGCTCCATCAGGATCTCGCCCCGTAAATTAAGAGTCGCCGACTGGTTCGGCTCCGCCTGATCCGCTTCATCGATTAATTTACGAGCCGCCGCCAAATCGCGCTGCCGCAATGCCTGCTGCGCTTGCTCGAATTTCGAATGAGCCAGCGCCTTCGTTTTTTCCAAGCGCTCGGCAGTCGTCATCAGCGGCAATGAAGGTCGCGCCTCGCCAGCTCGTTTTTCCAGCCACCCGACTTCGTATAGCGATTCTGCGAAAAGCTTGTTCAGTTGCGGTGAAAAATTCTTTTCCGCTACGGCCATCCAATCTTTTGCTTCTTTTTGATTCTTGTGTTGGAGCGCGACGGCTGCTTTCACATAGTCAACAGCAGGCGTATCGCGCGAAAGTTCCAACTTCGCCAGCATGGAATCGACCATGTTTTCTTTCCCCTCGAGCAGATAAGTCAAAAGAATCTTGTACTGAATAAGCTGCGAAGCTTCGCTGGCCAGATCGGATTCACTGCGGGAAAGCAGCTGCTGAAAACGGTTCCGCGCCTCCGCCCAATCTTTTTTGAGAAAGGGGATTTCCGCCAGGTTGAACCGTGCATTCCAAAACTTGGGATCGATCCGGCCCGCGTCGAGCAATGCTCCTTCCGCCTTATCATACTCGCCCTGCCGCATCAGGATGACACCCCGCAAATTTTTCGACGCAGCAAGATCGGGCTGGCGGGCATCGATCGAGTCAAGTTCCTTTAACGCTTCCGGAAAATTGTTCCCGTCAAACGCCCGGAACGCTTTATTGTACATTTCCTCCAGTTCAGATTTGGTCGGAGCGACATTATCCGCTGCGAGAGACGTGAGGGCCAACCCCGCGATCGCAGCAATCTTCCAGATTCTCATGAAGTAGGGAGTGAAGCTTCGATCGCATCTCCTGACAAGTCCAAAGTTATATGAGATGCGGTGATTTTCAGCCCGCTTCGGAAAAATGGGAGGCCAAGTCGGACCCGCCCTCGGATTGATCAATTCAGATTCGCGACGATCCGCAATCCTTCCAGAGTCAGATGCGGGCGAACCGCGCCGATCTCCGGCAACCGTGCCGCGATCAGCCGCGCGTAACCGCCTGTTGCTACGGTGTAAATTTTTTTTCGCGGAAACTGTTCTGCTCTGATCCGCGCAACAATTTCCCGGACCAACCCCCTGTAACCAAAAACGGCGCCGGATAACATCGCCTCGATTGTCGATTTACCAATCGCGCGTCGCGGCTCTTTCAAAGAGAGCTGCGGCAAGAGTGCCGTTCGTTGATAAAGAAAATTCGTCATTGCTTCGAGCCCCGGCGCAATCACTCCGCCAATGTAGGTGCGGCGATCGGAAACAATGTCGAAAGTCACCGCCGTGCCGAAATCGACTACTATAGCGGGAAATCCGTAAAGAGCTGTAACTGCCGCGGCGTTCGCCAGCCGGTCTGCGCCAATCGATTTCGGCTTGGGATAATCAATTCCTACTCCCAGTTTTCGCGTCGAATCCAGCCAGAGCACGTCCACTTTTCGGGCGGCCTTTGAAATCGCCGGGTTTTTTGCCGGCACAACCGAGGAAACGACCACTTTTCGCACCTCTCGCTTTCTCAGAAATCTCGCAACAACGCTGCTTGAAAGCTTGCTCGTCGTGATCCGCGCAGGGGTCGAAATCCGCGTTGCCGACGCAAACGCTAGCTTGGTGTATGAATTACTGATATCGACTAACAGGTAATCGGTCATTCTTGTAGAAGTTGTTATCATGTCGAGCGGAGTCGCGACAGCTCTCATTGTTATCCGCTCATTATTCTTTCAATGGTGAGAGGGTCTTTGACTCCGTTTGGCAGTCGCGAAACTCCGCTCGGAATGACAAAAAAAGTCACTGCTGCGCCGGCCAATCATACAGAGCGAGAGTTCTCCACGCACGCGCTATATAGAACGCTCCACACCCGTCAAGTCCCGCGGCGGGCTTGCGACGCTTCCCTCAACCGGGTACCTTCATCCGTGAGAAAATTGGTGCATCGCCCGCGCCGTTTGCGGCGCTCCCCTGCCCTGCGAAATCTTGTCCGCGAGACACAATTAAGCGCCCACGATTTTATTCTCCCGCTTTTTGTAAGCGAAAAATTGAAACAGCGCCGTCCGATTGCGAGCATGCCAGGGGTTTTTCAGCTCTCTTTGGAGGAAATTGTCGATGAAGCCCAGCGCGCTCAGGATCTCGAGCTGCAAGCTGTCCTGCTTTTCGGGATTCCGGAGCACAAAGACGAACAAGCCAGCGGCGCGTATGTGGAAACGGGGATTGTTCAGAAAGCGCTACGAGCCATCAAAGCAAAGTGCCCAGAGCTCGTTACCATCACCGATGTCTGCCTGTGCGAATACATGAGCCACGGCCACTGCGGCGTCACGCGCATCGATGGAAATCATTTCCATGTTCTTAATGACGAGACCATCGAGCTTCTGGTCAAAACTGCGCTCTCCCACGCGGCAGCAGGCGCGGACATGGTAGCGCCGAGCGACATGATGGACGGTCGCATTGGCGCTATCCGCGAAGCGCTCGATGCGAATGGCTTCGATCAAACTGGGATTATGAGTTATGCGGCCAAGTTTGCGTCGGCTTTTTATGGCCCTTTTCGCGAGGCCGCCGAGAGCCCACCGCAATTTGGCGATCGTCGTTCTTACCAAATGGACTACGCGAACGCAGACGAAGCGCTGCGTGAGGTGGCTCTGGATGTCGATGAGGGAGCGGACATCCTGATGGTGAAACCGGCTCTGCCGTACATCGACATTCTCTGGCGGGTGCATGAACGTTTTGGTAAACCGACCGCCGTTTATCATGTCAGCGGCGAATACGCGATGATCAAAGCGGCCGTCGAAAAAGGGATCGTTGACGAGCGCGCTGCTGTTCTTGAGATCACGACTGCGCTGAAACGCGCGGGCGCGGACATTATCGTCACCTATTGGGCATGCGAACTCGCGACATGGGTGTCGGAGTAACGAACGCGCGGGGGGAAACCGTGAGACATGCCCGGCTGAAACGTCTTGCCTTTCTCTGGGCTCAAGCGCACGGCTATTCCGCTTGCGCGATGGAAGTCGGGTTGCCTCAATGCCAATATCGCGCCGACGTGGCCGCTTATCGGCCACATCCAAAAACGATCGGATCGACAGCGATTTTTGAATGCAAGCAAGCGCTCTCTGATTTGCGAAGGGATAATTGCCGCAGCGAGGCAGCGCGCCAACGCCTCGAAACAATCTGCCAACGCCGCCAAATTCTCGAAGCACGCTTGCGTGTGCACTATCCAAATTTGCGGATTACCGATTCGCTCTTTCCGGAATTCGATTCATATGATTTCACGGCGATCGGGCACCGCGGTTATGCGCGCGTTTTGCGTGAGCTGAACGCGCTGCAAAATCGCCTCTATGATTGCACGAAGTTCGACAAACTGATCCGCTACCGCTACGCCAATTTGTTTTTTCTCGTCCTGCCTGCCGAGCTATTCCGTGATTCAGAAATTCCAGTTGGATGGGGTGCTCTTGTGGAATCGGATGGCGTGCTTACGCTCATGCGCAACCCGGATTGGCACGAAACAACCACCGAAAATCGCACTCGCGTTTTGCAGCGAATCGCCGCGGCGGGGACGCGACTGTGGAATCGGCAATTGGAAATCACATTTGACGACATAGCCATCGAACGTTGCAGATCTACCTGTAGCCGGGATCGTTGATCCAGGCCCTCCCTGTAGCTGCTCTTACGCCGGCACGAGCAAATTGTGCCCGGTCATTTCCCTTGGTTGCGGCAGCCCAAGTAGAAATAGGAGCGTGGGCGCCACATCGGCGAGGATTCCGTCTTCGCAGCGAAACCTTCCGGCATCATTGGCGACGTAAATGAAATGCACAAGGTTACTCGTATGCGCAGTGTTCGGCGACCCATCAGGGTTGCGCATTTGCTCGCAATTTCCGTGGTCCGCCGTGACGATGCATTTGCCGTCGAGATCGAGAAGCTTGGGAATAATGCGGGCAATGCAATCGTCCACGGTTTCGACGGCGTTGATTCCGGCGTCCAGAATTCCGGTATGGCCGACCATGTCCGGATTGGCGAAATTAAGAACGATCAAATCGTAATTTGCCATGCGCGCGAGGACTTCGTCGGTAATCTCGCGCGCGCTCATCTCCGGCTCAAGATCGTAGGTCGCGACTTTTGGCGAAGGCACAAGTTTTCGGTCTTCGCCGGGAAAAGGGCGTTCGATCCCACCGTTAAAAAAGTAAGTCACATGCGCATACTTTTCCGTCTCGGCGATGCGCAATTGTGATTTGCCTGCGGCGCTTACGACTTCGCCCAAAATGTGCGCGAGCTTGGCGGGCTCAAAAATGAACGGCGAAGGATAAGTCACGTCGTATTGCGTGAGAGTGACGAAATGGACTTGCGGCCACACTTCGCGATCAAAACCATCGAAGTCCTTCAGCAAAAACGCCTGGGACAATTGCCGCGCCCGATCTGCACGGAAATTAAAAAACAATACGGAGTCGCCATCGCGCACGCGCTGTTCATTTGCATAAGAAAAAATCAGCGGCGGCATGAACTCATCGGTTTCGCCATTTTTATAGTGCCGATCCACAGCGCTAGAGGGGGACGATTTGCAGATTTGGCCGCGTCCAAGAACGATCGCGTCCCATGCCTTTTTCGTGCGGTCCCAACGCCGATCGCGATCCATCGCGAAGTAGCGTCCCACGACGGTTACGATCCGCCCGCCGCTCTTCTCAAGTTCCTCCTCGCACTTTTTCAAAAACCCGGCCCCGCCGGTAGGAGACGTATCCCGCCCATCCGTGAACGCGTGGATTAAAATCTCCGCAACGCCCGATTCCCGCGCAGCATTCGCAAGCGCGATCATGTGCGAGTAATGGCTGTGAACGCCACCATCGGAAACCAGCCCGAGCAAGTGAAGCCGGTGGCCGCGCGCGTCGGCAAGAGTTTCCCGCAGTACGGCGTTGCGCGTCAATTCGCCGTCCGCTATGGCCTTGTTAATTCGCGTCAGATCCTGATAAACGATCCTGCCGGCTCCCAAGTTAAGATGGCCAACTTCGGAGTTGCCCATTTGGCCCTTAGGTAAACCGACATCGGCGCCGCTGGCGCTCAATTTAGCGCCCGGATACTCCTGGTAGAGCTGGTTGTGAAACGGCGTTCGCGCAAGAAGCGTTGCGTCACTGTTTTCTTCCCGTTTTTCCCGACCACCGGGATTAATGCCCCAGCCATCGCGAATAATGAGCATAACGGGGCCGGCCATATGCAGGGCACTTTGCCGACGATTGCGAAGATCGACAAGCGGTTCTTTCTTCTGTAGGGAGGGCCCTATTGGCCGTTTCTGTTTCTTCGACAGCGGCAACGCGCAGGACAGATTGATGTTACCTATGTGACACTATCTTGTCCGACGTATCGCCTCATTCCAAAGCCCGAAAGCGTTCAGGGTTGCATTATTTGCCGGGCGATATTTGCGACGGTCACGGACCGCCGCTACAGGGAAGGAAATGAAATGGCGCAACCAGTTGCTGGCGCTTTTCTGTTTGCTCGCCTTTGCCGGACTTGGCGTCCTTTATTTTCAGCACTGGGTCATTCGAAAACCTTTCGGAATTATCTTGTTTGTTGGAGAAGGCCTTACGCCGGCACGGCTTGCCCCGACGCGTGCGTACGCCGGTGGGTCAGGTACGCACCTGAGCTTGGATTCCATGCCTCGTGCAGCTTTGCTAACGAACTACTCGAAAGATTTCGCCGCTCCGGATCAAGCGGCGGCCGCAACTGCAATTGCAACAGGCGTCAGAGCGATCAATCGCGCGATCGCGATCAATGGCGATGGGAAACCGATCACGAGCATCATTGAATTGGCACGCGAACACGGACGAGCCACCGGTCTGGTGACAGACGTGAAACTAACTGACCCGACGAGCGCAGCTTTTTACGCGCACCCGGCCGATCCGAGCGACGTCGAGAAGATTGCAACTGAGTTCGTTGCTGGAGGAAAGATCGACATCGCAATGGGTGGCGGTGCGGCACAATTTCTTCCCACTGCAAAGGGCGGAGAGAGACAGGACCGGCGCGATCTCTTACTCGAGCTTCGTAGCAACGGTTTCGACATTGTTCGAACGCGAGCCGAGTTGGAAGCGATTCCCGCATGGCGTCGGCCGAAACTTTTCGGCGCTTTTAGCAAAGTGGACCTTGCATTCGTGAACCAAGTCGAAGAGCGAAGCCAGCAACCAAGTCTTTCGGATATGGTACGTCGGGCGATCGAATTACTTCAATATAACGCTGGCGGATACATGCTCGTGGTCGATGCAGGACTAATGCGCAAGGCGGCGCAGGAAAACAATGGTGAAAGAACGCTCGGCCAAATGGTTGAATTGGATCGCGCAGTCGCCGTTGCACGAAATTATGCCGGGCCCAAATCGACCATCATTGTCTCCGGCGATGCCGCAATCGCCGGATTGAGCTTAAATGGATTTCCATTTCGGAAAGACAGCGGCATCGCCTTGTTGGGATTTAACTCGGCCGGCCAGCCGTGGATTACATGGGCGACCGGTCCGAATGGCACAAAATCGTACGGAGCGGCGAAAATACCTGGCAAGCTGAACGGAGACAATGGCGAACAACCCGAAGCAGAACAGCCAGAGCCAGCCGCATTCTATACGAAATCCGCGTTGGGCACTGTCGAAGACGTCGTTGCGTTTGGCAGCGGGCCTGGAACAGAGGCATTGCAAGGCGTGCTCGATAACACAACCGTTTTCAACATCCTGCGCGACGAGCTCTGAGGGCCGATAGCTCTGCCGATAAGAGATTGGCTCGAAGCCACTGCCACATCGCACGCAAGCTTTTGTCGCATATCGATAAAAGTTAGTCACTGCTCAAGCTACTTCGGCATTTCGCGATAGGGCAACGCCAACTCATAAAGCGCAATTTCTTGCTGAAGCGCCCCTGCCAAGGAGTTGTCGCCTTGCGTCCGTGCTAATTGCATCGCAGCTCGCGCAATTTCAATCGCTTTTCCAAATTGCCCACTCTCCGCATACGCGGCTGCCAATGCGCGCAGCACAAGCGTGTTGCTACCGCCTGAAAGTTGATCAGCTTCCCTGGCAAGCTCAATCGCTTTGGTCCCGTTCCGGAACGACGCGTTGGAACACGTGGCCAGTAGCCACGCCAGATTAGTCAAGGCGGAAATGGACTGTGGAGAAATCTCCAACGCTTTTTGGTAATGTTGAATGGCCTCCGCTGCCTGGCCTTTTTCATCGAGGGCAATGGCCAGGTTTGTGTGAGCATCTGCATTTTCAGATTGGATCAACAACGCAGCGCGGCAATGGGAGATCGCAGCGTCGATTTCGCCCTTCTCAAGAAAGGCATGGCCAAGACTGTGGTGGGCAAGAAAGTAATCAGGTCGTATTGACAACGCCTTTTGGTAATAAACAATCGCGTCATCGATTCGCTCTTTTTGAAGAAGTGCGTTGCCAAGAGAGACCAAAGCATCTGGATCATTTGGCGCGATCCTTACCGCATTGCTACAATGGGCGATTGCCTCGTCCACTTGCCCTTTGCTCAGAAGAGCAATGCCAAGATTGTACTCCGCATCCCAAAAATCCGGCTGCATCTCCAAGGTTGTCCGGTAATGAGCGACGGCCTCGTCGGTGTCACCTTTCTGGAAAAGTGCAATGCCCAAATTATTGTGAGCCATCCAGCATTCTGGATTTCCTTTTAGCGTCGTCCACCAGAGGGCTTCAATGTCAGCATACATCGCGGCTTGTCGCCACGTCAGTAGCGCTAAAGTTACGGTCACACACCCCGCCGCGCTCAAAATCAGAGGGCGACTCCTCTTAAAAGTGCCAGCTAGCGTGGCCACACCCGCCGAAGCCAACGCAATTGGTCCAATGCTCGCCAAATACTGGTAATGGTCTGCCACAAACGTGTAGCGAAATGTGTAGAGCATGATAAAGCCGAGGACTGGACTGAGCGTCGCCACGAAAAATGCGGCCGCGACCTCGACGCCCCGCCCCACGTAACGCCTCGCGAAGTAGATCACCGCACATAGCACGACTCCCGCCAGCAACCATGCGTAATCCAGCGGATGCGCGGGCGAGATGTTCCATTTTGGATAAATGAAAGTTAAATTGGATGGCCAGATGAGTTTGCTCAGATAAAACCAAACCGCGCGACTCGCGATGAGGATGCGCTCAATCGGACCCAGAGCAAAAAGCGCCCCGCGTGTACCCTGATGGTAGCGTTCCCACCAGACTGCCAGTAAGCCCATGCCGATGCCGAGGATAAGAAACGGAACGACCTGGCTCAGACGCCTCTTATTAATCGGCTTTTTCTGCAACCAAAGAATCAAGAGCAACGCCGCCGGCAGCGTGCAGGCCGTTGTCTTGGCCGAAAGCGCCAGCACGTAAAGGATCAATGCCAGCCCGTAAAAGCGCCATGGCCGCTTGGTCCGTTCGTCAAGAAACGCGATCCATGCAAGCAGCGTCAGCAGGAAGAAAAAGCCCATCAGCACATTTTTGCGTTCCGTGATCCAGGCAACTGATTCCACGTGCACGGGATGCAGAGCGAAAATCGCTCCCGCAAGCCACGCGCCTGGCACCTTCAAACGCACCAGCACTCGCCACACCAGCAGCGCATTGGCAACATGAAGCAGAAGATTGATCCAATGGTAGCCGGAAGGGTTTAGTCCCCAGAGCGCGTGCTCGATGCGAAACGTAGTATAAACCAGCGGGAAATATTGAGAAGGCGAGTCCAGCGAAAACCAAATCCGCGGCCAAGAGCAGGCCGAAAAGCCAGGCGCGAGTACGCGATGATAACGGGCGTTCAGCGATTTTCTGCACGATTGATTTTAGTCAGACAATTTCCAATCCCAATGGGCAAACGGCACGAATCAGACGATGTTAGTTTAAGTTTTGTAACGCGGCGCTTTCCCTGGGCTGCCATATTTACATATGGTGTCATTTGACGAAAATGCAGTGTGGTGCAAATCGCTTACCTGCGAGCGCAGTCTTTGCGTTCGATAGCGCATTCAAGTGACAAACACGATCTTCAATCCTGACAAACTCGTGCGCGTCGCGTGGTGGGTTTTAGCGGCGATCGTTTTTGGCCTGACACTCGCTATCCGAATTCGACTCCTGGGTGTTCCGCTGGAGCGCGACGAAGGCGAATACGCGTATGCGGGCCAACTCATGTTGCAAGGTATCCCCCCGTACAAACTGGCTTACAACATGAAGTTTCCTGGGACTTATGCTGCTTACGCTTTGATCATGTCGATCTTCGGACAAACAATCACTGGAATTCATTTGGGCTTGCTTTTGGTAAACGCCGCAACTGTGGCGCTCGTTTTTCTTCTGGGTCGAAAACTGATGAATTCGACCGCAGGGATTGCCGCGGCAGCAAGTTATGCGGTTCTTTCTGTGAGCCCTTCTGTGCTGGGCTTCGCTGGTCATGCCACACATTTCGTAATGCTGCCTGTGGTCGGTGGAACTCTGCTTTTGCTCAACCCTTCAGATCGGCAAACGTTCGGGCGTCTATTTGCGAGCGGATTACTTTTCGGTGTTGGACTACTGATGAAGCAGCCTGCGGTTTTTTTCATTTTATTTGGAGCGATCTATCTCGTCTCCACGGATATCCGTCGTCGATTAGGGCTCAAAAGAATCTTCCTGCGAAATCTGACCTTCGGTGGTGGTGTAATTACCCCCTTCGGGCTTACATGTTTCGTTCTCTGGTACGCGGGCGTATTCAATAAGTTTTGGTTTTGGACGATCAACTACGCGCGCCAATATGGCAGCTTAATTCCCATCTCCGCTGCACCGCAGGTTTTTATGTACAGTGTAAAGGAAGTAATCGGGCCTGGCTGGGCGCTCTGGATGCTGGCTGGCCTCGGACTGATGGTCGGGCTGTGGGACAAGCGAACACGCGCCAGCACGGGGTTTCTGCTTGGCCTGCTCGTTTTCTCAACGTTGGCGTTGTGTCCTGGATTTTATTTTCGGCGGCACTATTTTATTCTGGTTCTTCCAGCGGTTTCGCTGCTCGTCGGCGTTGCGATCAGCAAGGTCTCGGACTTCTTGCGCGATCATTTGAGCGTGCTTTCGTTTATCACCTTCTTTCTGCTTGGCGCGGCCCTAGGTTTGCCAATTCTTTGGGAAAGCAGCTTCTTCTTTCGGGCTTCTCCAGATGACGCTTGCCGAATGATTTACCAAGTGAACCCATTCCCGGAGTCCATCAGGGTTGCAGAATATGTGCGCCAGCATACAAACCCGAATGATACGATCGCAGTATTAGGCTCCGAGCCTCAGATTTACTTTTATGCGAAACGGCATTCTGCGACCGGCTACATTTACACATACGGCTTAATGGAACCGCAAAAATATGCGCACCAGATGCAACAGGAGATGATTCGCGAGATTGAACTCGCGCGTCCAAAATATCTGGTATCCGTCGTGGTGACTTACTCCTGGTCACGGCTACCTGCGTCTGAGCCGCTGATCTTCACTTGGGCAAATGAGTATACCGCGCAAAACTATGCCGTGGCAGGTTTCGTCAATCTCGTCGCGCCCGATCGGACCGATTATTATTTTGGAGAGCTCCCGCAATCGGTGCCACAGTTGGGAGCTTATATTTTGATTTACGAAAGGAAATCGTAACTGATCCCTGCCCATCCAATCCGTTTTCGAGCGCGCGTGTTCCAGCTCCTGAAATAGGAAGATCTTTCACCTCCCAAAATCGCATGACGCACGTGCGCGCTGTCGGCTCTCGATCAATTGCTCCTCCTAAAACCAACCGCCGCTGCCTGACCATCGGTGTCTGCATTTTTCTCGCGGCACTTACCTGGGTTGTTTTCGGTCAGACCCTCGGCCATGACTTCGTTAATTACGATGATCCGAAGTACGTCTATGAAAATACGAAGATAACCAGCGGTCTGAGCATGACCGGCATTGCGTGGGCGTTCACTCATATTCATTCCGAAAATTGGCACCCACTGACGACAATCTCGCACATGCTCGACTGCCAGTTATATGGGCTAAAGGCGGGAGGCCATCACTTCACCAATGCCCTGCTGCACTCGATCGCAGCGATCCTTCTTTTTCTCACTCTCCAATATATGACTGGAGCGTTTTGGCGAAGCGCTTTCGTGGCGGCGGTGTTTGCCATTCACCCGTTGCGAGTGGAATCGGTTGCCTGGATAGCGGAGCGAAAGGATGTGCTCAGCGGCGTCTGTTTCATGCTGACACTGCTCGCCTATGTCCATTACGTGCGCGCGCCCTCGATCGGGCGTTATCTGTTCAAGCGTCGTCACGTTTCTCGCCCAGCGAGGTGCGGTCGGCTGGACCGAACAGTTGCCGGTATTGGCACGAATCAACAATGCAGTGGTTAGCTATGTTGCCTACATCTGGCAGATGCTCTGGCCGGTGAAGCTCGCCGTGTTCTACCCGCATCCGGAGAACCGGCTGCAGCCTTGGGAAATCATCCTGTCCCTTTTACTTCTACTTGGCATTACGGCGGCAGCAATCGCTCTGCGAAAACAGCGGCCCTACTTCATCACCGGTTGGTTGTGGTATCTGGGGATGCTTGTGCCGGTGATCGGATTGATGCAGGTCGGATGGCAGGGCCGGGCAGACCGATACACTTATTTGCCGCAGATCGGTCTATACATCGTGGCCGCGTGGGCGGTATCCGATTTGACTGCCTTGTGGCGCCGTCAACGCACGATTTTGAGCGCTGCTGCGATACTGACGATCGCCGTTTTAAGCTGGCGCGCCTGGGTCCAAACCTCTTATTGGCGCGATAGCGAAACACTCTTTATGCATGCCCTTGCAGTAACCTCAAACAACGACGTTGCTGAAAATAACCTCGGTATTGTCTTTTTGCGAAAAGGCAAATTGGACGACGCGATTTCTCTGCTCCAGGCAGCCGTGGATCTTCGACCCGAAAATAGCCCTGCCCATGAGAATCTTGCCAAGGCTCTTCTTCAAAAGGGTCAAGTGGCCGATGCGCTGGTTCACTATCGCAAATTACTCGAGCTACAGCCCGATAACATAGAGGTGCACAACATTGTGGGCACGGTCCTGATCCAGCAGGGCCACATTAGAGAGGGTGTCGAAGAATGGCAGAAGGTGTTGGTGATTCAACCGGACAACGGAAATGCCATGAGCAACCTCGCGTGGGTATTTGCAACGTCGCCAGACGAATCGCTTCGAGACGGTGCACAAGCGGTTCAGTTGGCAGAGGAGGCACTGCGAATTTCTGGGAGACGAATCCCGCTGATCTTTCGCACCCTAGCAGCCGCCTACGCAGAGAAAGGCATGTTCTCCCAGGCGATTCAAACTGCGCAACGCGGCATTGAACTAGCTAATGGCCAGGGCAACTCTGGTTTGGCCGCCGATCTCCAAAGCAACATTGCTCTTTACCAAGCCGGAAGGCCGCTGCGCGATCCTAGCCTGGCAACTGGCAGTTTGTCGCCCCACAGTGAATAACAACAAGCGGCAGTTTGGCGCCCGTCCAAGCGGATTACCAAGAGGCGTTCGCAGTCGTAGCATAACTATCGCTATATACCTGTTTCTTGCCGCAATCAGCCTGGCCGTATTCGGTCAAACAATCCGCTATGATTTCGTTAATTTCGACGACGATGTATACGTCTATAATGCTCCGGCTATTCAGGCTGGATTAACGATAAAAGGGATAGCGCTTGCCTTTACTAGCCCACACGCACGCAACTGGCACCCGCTAGTGACTATTTCGCACATGCTGGACTGCCAGCTATACGGTTTGAACGCTGGGGGCCATCATGCTACCAACATCGTCTTGCATACCATCGCAGT
>WNFY01000644.1_pt1 | contig 31738 bp, 23 predicted proteins | sample 5400091 | NCBI WGS metagenome assembly WNFY01 (sample SAMN13153364, study PRJNA577476) | soil metagenome | isolation source: 60 cm soil or saprolite under grassland replicate 1 | place: USA:California | collected 2016-06-15 | reverse complement strand
CGGCGGCCAGCGATCGCAGGAAGCCCCGCATCCACACGATGCCCTCCGGATCCAGGCCGTTGAACGGCTCGTCCAGCATGAGCACCGGCGGGTCGCCGAGCATCGCCGCCGCGATGCCGAGCCGCTGCCGCATGCCCAGCGAGTAGCCGCCGGCCTTGCGCCGGGCGGCCGTCTGGAGGCCGACCAGCTCGGTGACCTCGTCGACCCGCCGGGCGGTCAGGCCCTGGGAGTGGGCCAGCCAAAGCAGGTGGTTGCGAGCGGTCCGGCTCGGCTGCAGGGCGGCCGCGTCCAGCAGCGCTCCGACGTGGTTCAGAGGGTGCCGCAGGCTCCGGTACGGCTGCCCGCCGATCAGCGCGCTGCCCTCGTCGGCAGCGTCCAGGCCGAGGATCACCCGCATCGTGGTGGACTTTCCCGCGCCATTGGGGCCGACGAAGCCGGTGACGTCTCCCGGCGTGACCGTGAACGACAGTCCGTCCAGGGCCACGGTCCGCCCGAATCGCTTGCGCAGGCCGGTGACTTCGATAGTCGCTTTCATGCCACGAAGCGTAGAGAACAGCTGCGGGGCGATCGTCACGGCGGGGAGCCATCTTCGCCGTCGCTGGCACGAGGGACATCCGTCGCCAGGCATCCCTGGCACGGGGGACGGCGGTATCACCGGCCGCGGGGACGCGAGCGCGCCAGCCAGCGGCGACAATGGTCGACGTGAGCCGAGCGGGTGACTGGCGCAGCGGATGGGCCGACAAGGGACGGCGGATCGTCGCGGCCCCGCGGGCGCCTGCCGTCGCCGGGGCATTGCTGGGACTGCTCGCGGTGACCGAGTCGATCACGCGGACCGCGCTCACCGACGTGAGCGGGCAGTTCGCCCTGGCGCTCTACCTCCTCGCCGTGTGCACCACGCTGCCGCTGGCGCTCCTGCCCCCGGCCGGAGCCGCCATGGCCGTCTCCGCGGCGAGCGTGCTGTCGCTCGCGCTCTTCCACAGCCTGACGGTCGCGGGCCTGGCCGCGCAGCTGATCGTCCTGTACCGGCTCGGCCGGACCGGCGCGCAACCGCTGGCGACGGGCCTTGCCGCGCCCTTCCTGGTGCTGGCGCTCGCTGGTCCCCGTCCGAGGGGTTCCGAGGCAGGGGTCCTCACCTTGCTGCTGGCCTCGCTGGCCCCGGCTACCGCCTGGGCGGGGATCGCACGGCGCGCGCGCAGCGAGGCCCTGGCGCAGAGCGCCGCCCGGCAGGACATCGCCGGCACCCTGCTCGAGCACACGGCTCGCGGTGAACGGGCGCGCATCGTACGCGAGCTGCACGATGTCGTCGCCCACCACCTCTCCATGGTCGCCGTGCAGGCGGAGACGGCCCGGCTGGCCACTCCCGGGATGCCTGCCGCCGGGGCGCAGCGGTTGTCAGCGATCGGCGACACCGCGCGGGCCGCGCTGACCGAGATGCGGCGGCTGCTCGGCGTGCTGCGCGAGGACGCCCAGACCGAGGTCGCGGACCGGCGGCCCCAGCCGAGCCTGAAGCAACTCAACGACCTGCTCGACGAGGCACGGGAGGCGTCCGGGGCGGGCACCCGCCTGATCGTCGGCGGCCCACCGGTCACGCTCGACCCGGGCGTCGAGCTCGCCGCCTACCGCATCGCCCAGGAAGCCCTCACCAACGCCCGGCGCCACGCGCCAGGTGCCGCCGTCGACGTGGAGCTGCACTACACCGACGACGCCCTGCGGTTGCGCATCCGCGACAACGGACCCGGGCCGCCCTCCGCGCCGCCGGCCGGCGGACACGGGCTGCCGGGCATGCGCGAGCGCGCCGCGGCCGTCGGCGGCCAGCTACGCACCGGCACGGCGGTCGGCGGCGGCTTCCTCGTCGAGGCCACGCTACCCGCCAAGGCCGAGGCGCCCGGATGACCGCCATCCCGCCGGCGGTGCGGATCGTCGTCGCCGACGACCATCAGGTCGTCCGCGCCGGCTTCGCCGCGCTGCTGGACACCCAGCCGGACTTCACGGTCGTCGGCACGGCCTCCGACGGGGCGGAAGCAGTCCGGACCTGCCTCCAGCTGCGCCCCGACGTCGTCCTGATGGACGTCCGCATGCCCGGCATGGACGGCATCGAGGCCACCAGGCAGCTGGCCGGCTCCGGAGCCGGCGGGCCGCGCATCCTCATCCTGACGACCTTCGACCTGGACGAGTACGTCTACGACGCGCTGCGCGCCGGTGCCAGCGGGTTCCTGCTCAAGGACGTCACCGCCGAGCGGCTCTTCGACGCCGTGCGGGTCATCGCCGCCGGCGACGCGCTGCTCGCGCCGACCATCACCCGCCGGCTCATCAGCGAGTTCGCCCTGCAGCACCCCAAGCCGGACGCCCCAGCCACGGACGCGCTCGCCGCGCTCACCCCGCGCGAGACGCAGGTCCTGCGGCTGGTCGCCGAGGGCCTGTCCAACCCTGAGATCGCTGCCCGGCTGGTGGTCACCGAGGAGACGATCAAGACCCACGTGAGCCGCGTGCTCAGCAAGCTCGGGCTCCGCGACCGGACGCAGGCCGTCGTGATGGCCTACGAGTCCGGCCTGGTCGTGCCGCGCTCAGCCAGGTGAGCCGATCGCCGGCTCGTGCCCTCAGGCCGCCTGGACGAGGCCGATGACGTTGCCGTCCGCGTCCTTCACGGTCGCGATCAGCTTGCCCCCGCCGACGTCGGTGATCTCCTGCTGCGCTTCCGCGCCGGCCTCCAGGAGCGCCTTCAGCGTGCTGGTGATGTCGTCGACATTCCAGTAGCCGACAGGTCCCGTCATGCCCTTGCCGTGGCCATTGGGATCCAGACCGAGCTCCTGGTCTCCGACCCTGAAGCCGACGTAGTACGGCTCGTCCGCGTAGGGCTCCAGGCCCAGCAGCTCCCTGTACACGGCCTTGGCCTTCGCGAGGTCCCTGACGGGGTGGACGATCGTCTTCATGCCATCGGTCATGCGTGTTCCTCCTGTTGCTCGTCACATCGGCGGGGTTCCGCCGGTCGGTGATATGACAGTCCGCGATGGAGGAATGTGACGATGGAACAACACGACTGGCTGGCGGAGCAATTCGAGGCGCACCGCACCCACCTGCGGGCGGTGGCCTACCGGATGCTCGGCTCGCCGCCGGAGCCGTCTGGGCTCCGGGCGGACGCCCGCGAGTCGTGTTCAGCTTCGCGGTCGCGGGCGGGAAGATCGTCGCCATCGACCTGCTCGCCGATCACGAGCGCCTGCGCCAGCTCGACCTGGAGATCCTCGAAAGCTGACGAGCGACGCCGCCATCGCAGGCCGCGAGCACCTGTCGCTTGCGTGCGCCGGCTCGGCCGCCTACGAGCTGGGCATGCGCGAGCGGGGCCACGGCGGCCGCCTCCAGCCCTGCCCGGACGGTCCCGCCGCGGCGTGACCTCAGCCCCGCCAGTGCGCCGGCCGCTCCAGCGAGGGTGGCAGCCTGGTGCCGGCACTGCCCCTGGCCGCGTCGAGCTGGGACTGGATCAGAAACAGGCTCCCGGTGAGGTCGGCACCGCCAAGCTCGGCACCCCGGAGGTCGGCGCCGGTGAGGTCGGCCACGCGCAGGTCGGCGCCCTCCAGGTCGGCACCGATGAGCAGCGCGCCACGGAGGTTGGCGCCGCGCAGGTCGGCTCCCCGGAGGTCCTTTCCGATGAGGTCGGCGCCCCTGCGGTCGATCGGCTGGGGCCGGAGGCCGGCCCGCACCAGCTCGCTCGCGCGGAGCAGCAGCGCATTGACGGCTCGCCGGTGTGCCGCCACGTCCAGCTCCAGGAGCGCGTCGGAAGGCAGCTCGGTGAGGCGTTCGGTCTCCTCCAGGGCGCGGCCGAGCTCGCCGTGGAGCGGGCGGGCCGGTTGCAGGCGCAGCGCCTCGGTCAGGTACCAGAGCAGCTCGTGGAGCTGCCGCATGATCGCGAACGCCTCGAACATCCGCGTCGCGGTGTGCGGGGCACGCCGCCAGTCCTGCCCGCCGAAGGTGACCTGGGCGACCTTCTGGCCGGCGCCGAAGCAGTCGTAGGCGGCGCAGCCTGGGAAGCCCCGCTGCCTGAGACGCTGATGGATGCCGCAGCGGAAGTCGGCTTGCAGGTTCGGACAGGCCTGCCCGGCGGGCTTGTCGATGGCGAAATCCGCCGAGGCGGAGAAGGCCGGCGCGACACAGCACAGCCCGAAGCAGCGTTCGCAGTCGGCTCGCAGGTCGCGGCGGCGCCCGTCCGGGTCGGGTGCCGCGGGCCGGAAGGCCTCCTCGGCCGAGCCCAGCGGGACGCTCCCAACCAGATGGGCACCGCGCGGCTGCTTCATCGACCCCGGCCTCCTCACCACGCTCCGGAGCGTACCGTCTGCCAGGATATTCGTGATGTGGTGAGCGAACATCACCTCGACAAGCCGCAAGGGAGCGCTCCGAGGGGATTGCATGGACGGGGTGAACTGATGACGTCTGACCGGGAGGGGCTGCCCGCCGCCATGGGCGGGCAGGTCACACTGGGCGGCGAGGTGGTGGTGAACCGCCTCGGCTTCGGCGCGATGCGGATCACCGGCCCCGGCATCTGGGGCGAACCGGACGACCGGCCCGAGGCGGTGCGCGTGCTGCGCAGGGCGGTCGAGCTGGGCGTCAACTTCATCGACACGGCGCACTCGTACGGTCCCGAGGTCAGCGAGCGGCTGATCGCCGAGGCGCTGCATCCGTATCCCGACGGCCTGGTGATCGCGACCAAGAGCGGGCTCCAGCGCCGCGGCCCGGGCATCTGGATCCCGGACGGCAGGCCCGCGACCATCCGGCGCGACTGCGAGCGCAGCCTGACGCTGCTGCGGTCCGAGACGATCGACCTCTACCAGCTCCACACCGTCGACCGCAGGGTGCCGATCGAGGAATCCCTCGGGACGATGGTCGAGCTCCAGGGTGAGGGCAAGGTGCGCATGATCGGCGTCTCCAACGTGAGCGCCGGCCAGCTCCGGCAGGCGCAAGCCGTCACCGGGGTCGTCTCGGTCCAGAACCGCTACGACCTCGGCTCCCGCGGCAGCGACGACGTGCTCGCAGCGTGCCAGCGGGAGGGCATCGCCTTCCTCCCCTGGAGACCGCTCGGCGGCGGCGCCCTCACCCGCACGCGCCAGCTCGAGCGCCTGGCGGCCGCGCACGAGGCCAGCGGGGGGCAGGTTGCCATCGCCTGGCTGCTCGCGCGCTCGCCGGTGATGCTGCCCATCCCCGGCACCTCCTCGGTCGCCCACCTCGAGGAGAACGTCGCCGCGGCCGCGCTGCGGCTGTCGCCAGAGGAGCTGGACCGGCTGGCCTGAGCTGGCGATCGTCTCGGTCTACGGGGGCGTCGCCCGCAAGCGGTAGGCGCCGCCGAACAGTCGCGAACCGGCCGGTAGTCCTGAATACCCCGACAGACTCGATCAGAAGAATTCAGGCAAGGCGCAGAGCTGCCGAAGAGGGAGCATGCTGCGATGGATCGTTGGCTCCAGCCTGAAGTTCCGACTCCTGGTCGTGCCAGTCGCCGCGGCACTGATCCTGCTCGGGAGCGTTCAGCTCGGGCGCGCCCCGGTCGACGTCCTGCCGGAGTTCTCGCCGCCACAGGTGCGCATCCAGACCGAGGCGCTCGGCCTGTCGGCCAACGAGGTCGAGCAGATGATCACCGTCCCGATGGAGCAGGACCTGCTCAACGGGGTGGCCTGGCTGAAGACGATCCACTCCGAGTCGATCCCGGGGCTGTCCTCGATCGATCTGGTCTTCGAGCCGGGTACCAACCTCCAGCGCGCCCGCCAGCTCGTCGCGGAGCGGATGACCCAGGCGGCGGTCAGCATCCCGCACGTCTCCAAGCCGCCGGTGATGCTCCAGCCGACCTCCTCGACCAGCCGGGTCATGATGATCGGCCTCACCTCCAAGGACCTGTCGCTGATCCAGATGTCGGTGCTGGCCCGGTGGAAGATCCGGCCCCGCCTGATGGGTGTGCCGGGGGTCGCCAACGTCGCCATCTGGGGTGAGCGGGACCAGCAGCTCCAGGTCCAGGTCGACCCGGAGCGGCTGCGGAAGCGGGGCGTCTCGCTCGACCAGGTGCTCACCACCACCGGCAACGCGCTGTGGGTGTCGCCGCTGAGCTTCGTGGAGGCCTCCACGCCCGGGACCGGCGGGTTCGTCGACAGCCCCAACCAGCGGCTCGGCATCCAGCACGACCTGCCGATCAGCACGCCCCGCGACCTGGCGCAGGTCACCGTCGAGGACACCAAGGGCAAGCTACGGCTGGGCGACGTCGCCAGGGTCGTCTCCGACCACCAGCCGCTGATCGGCGACGCCCTGGTCTCCGACGGGCCCAGCCTGCTGCTGGTGATCTCCAAGCTGCCTGGTGCCAACACCCTGGAGGTCACCCGCGGCGTGGACGAGGCGCTGGCGGCGCTGCGGCCCGGGCTGGGCGGCATCCAGACCGACTCCACCATCTTCCGGCCGGCCAGCTTCATCGAGTCCGCCATCCACGACGTCGGTCTGGCGCTGCTGGTCGGGCTGGTGCTGGCGATCGCGCTGCTGGGCTTCGTGTTCTTCGACTGGCGCAGCGCGCTGATCGGGCTGGTGGCGATGGTGCTGTCGCTGGTGATGGCGGCGCTGGTGCTGCAGGCGCGGGGCGCCACCTTCAACGTCATGGTCCTGGCCGGCCTGGTGGTCGCGCTCGGGGTGGTGATCGACGACGCCGTGGTCGACCTCGACAACATCCGGCGCCGCCTGCGCGAGCGGCGGCGCCAGGGCGACCAGCGGTCCGCCGCCGCGGTGGTGCTGGACGCCTCGGTGGAGATGCGCGGCCCGGTCGTCCACGCCACCCTGATCCTGGTCGTCGCGGCCGTGCCGGCGCTGCTGGTCCAGGGCCTGACCGGCTCGTTCCTGCGGCCCCTGGCGGCCTCCTACGCGCTGGCGGTGCTGGCCTCGCTGGTGGTGGCGCTGACGGTCACCCCGGCGCTGGCGCTGCTGCTGTTCGGGGACCGGACGGTGGCGCGGCGGCCGTCTCCGCTCACCGCCCGGCTCCAGCGCGGCTACACGGTCGCGCTGTCGCGCTTCGTCGCCCGCTGGCGGCGCGCCTACCCGGTCGTCGGCGTGATCGCACTGGCCGGCCTGCTGGCCGCGCCGCAGCTCGGGAGCGGGCCGCTGGTTCCGCCGCTCCAGGACAGGGACCTGCTGATCCGCTGGGAGGGCGCGCCGGCCGCCTCGCGCCCCGAGATGGACCGGATCACCGCGCTCGCCACCCACGAGCTGCGGTCGGTCCCCGGCGTCAGCGCGGTCGGCGCGCACGTCGGGCGGGCCGTGACCTCCGACCAGGTGGTCGAGGTCAACGCCGGCGAGCTGTGGGTCAACATCGCCCCCAGCGCCGACTACCAGGCGACCGTGTCCGCGATCCGCAGGGTCGTCGACGGCTACCCCGGCCTGCGCGACAGCGTCCTGACCTACCCGCAGGAGCGGATCGACGAGGCGCAGGGCGGCGCCGCCAACGCGCTCACCGTGCGCGTCTACGGCCAGGACCTCGGCGTGCTGCGCTCCAAGGCCGAGGAGGTGCGCAACCTGCTCGCCCACACCGACGGCGTGGTCGCGCCGCGGCTGGACGTCCCGCCCGACGAGCCGACGGTGGAGATCGAGGTGAACCTGGCCGAGGCGCAGCGCCACGGGATCAAGCCGGGCGACGTGCGCCGCGCGGCCGCCACCCTGCTGTCCGGCCTGGAGGCCGGCAGCCTCTTCGAGGAGCAGAAGATCTTCGAGGTGGTCGTGCGGGGCACGCCCTCCACCGGCCACAGCCTGAACAGCATCCGCGACCTGCTGATCGACACGCCGAGCGGGGGGCACGTCCGCCTCGGACAGGTCGCGCAGGTGCGCATCCGGCCGGACCCCAACGTCATCGAGCACGACGACGTGTCGCGCCGCATCGACGTCGCCGCCGGCGTGCGCGGCCGCTCGACGAGCGCCGTGGCCGGCGACGTCAAGCGCGGCCTCGCCACCATCCCGATGCCGCTCGAGTACCACGCCGAGCTGCTCGGCCGGGACAGCACCCACCAGGATCCCCTGGGCCGCTCGGTGGGCGTGGGGATCGCCGCGGCGGTGCTGGTGTTCCTGCTGCTCCAGGCGGCTTTCGGGAGCTGGCGCCTGGCCACCCTGCTGTTCATGACGCTGCTGCTGTCGCTGGTGGGGGGCGTGGCGGCCGCGGCGGTGGCCGGGCAGATCAGCTCGCTGGCGCTGCTGGCCGGCCTGTTCACGGTGCTGGCGATCGCCACCCGCAACGGGCTCGTGCTGCTGCGCCGCTACCAGCAGCTCGAGCGGGACGAGGGAGCGCCGTTCGGCCCCGGGCTGGTGCTGCGCGGCTCGCGGGAGCGGCTGGTGCCGATCGTGCTGACCGCGCTGGCGACCGTGCTCGCCCTGCTGCCGTTCCTGGTCTTCGGCAGCAGGCCGGGCCTGGAGACCGTGCGCCCCCTGGCCGTGGTGGTGGTGGGCGGGCTGGTGACCTCGACCCTGGTCAGCCTGTTCATCGTGCCGCTCGCCTACCTGCGGTTCGGGGCCGTCCCCGGGAGGAGGGAGCAGGATGCGGCGGTGTAGGCGGTCGATGGTGGCCGGGCTGCTGGTCGCCGGGCTGGCGCTCGCGGGGTGCGCGCGGACCTCGGAGAATGGCAGTGGCGAGCCCGAGAGCTTCAGCCACTCCGCGGCCAAGGTCGAGCACATCGAGGGCTCGGACCTCGCCCGGGTGACCCTGTCCCGGCACGCGGCCGCACGGATCGGCCTGCGGACCACCGAGGTCCGCGCCGGGCGGGACGGACGCACGCTGATCCCCTACGGCGCGGTGCTGTACGACGAGCACGGCGAGACCTGGGTCTACACCAGCATCAGGCCGCTGACCTTCGTGCGGCAGCGGATCACCGTCGAGCGCATCGAGGGCGACCAGGCGATCCTCGAGAGCGGTCCACGCGCGGGCACCACGATCGTGACCGTCGGCTCCGAGGAGCTGCTCGGCGCCGAGCTCGGCGTCGGCGGAGACTAGGGGGCCCGCGCCGATGATGCGCTGGATCGTCGGGTCGAGCCTCAGGTTCCGCTACATCGTGGTGGCGCTGGCCGCGGCCATGATGGCGCTGGGCGTCGTGCGGCTCCGCGACATCCCGGTGGACGTGTTCCCCGAGTTCGCGCCGCCGCGCGTGGAGATTCAGACCCCCTGCCTCGGGCTCACCGCCGCCGACGTGGAGTCGCTGATCACCGTCCCCCTGGAGGACGCGCTGAGCGGGGTGCCGGGGCTCGACGACATGCGCTCCAAGTCGGTCCCCCAGCTCTCCTCCATCGAGCTGATCTTCAAGCAGGGAACCGACCTCATCCACGCGCGGCAGCTCGTGCAGGAGCGCATCGCCACGGTGGTCCCCACCCTGCCCACCTGGGCGAGCCCGCCCTTCATGATGCAGCCGGTGTCGGCGACCAGCCGGGTCATGAAGATCGGGCTCTCCTCCAGGACCCGCTCGCTGATCGACATGTCGATGATCTCCTACTGGACGATCCGGGCCCGCCTGCTGCGGGTGCCGGGCGTGGCGAACGTGGCGATCTGGGGCGAACGGCTCCAGATGCTCCAGGTGCAGGCCGACCCGGAGCGATTGCGCTCCCACCACGTCTCGCTGGAACGGGTGATGGAGACCACCTCGGACGCGCTGGACGTCGGCATCCTGCAGTTCTCGGACGGCTCGGTGGTCGGCACCGGCGGCTCGATCGAGACCCCCAACCAGCGGCTCCAGGTCCGGCACGTGCTGCCGGTCGTGACCCCAAAGGACCTTTCCCAGGTCACCATCCAGAACCAGGACGGCAAGGCCCTGCGCCTGCGTGACGTGGCCAGGGTGGTGGAGGACCACCAGCCGCTGATCGGCGACGCGGTCATCAACGACGGCCCCGGCCTGATGCTGGTGGTCGAGAAGCTGCCCTGGGCCAACACGCTGGACGTGACCCGTGGCGTGGACGCGGCGCTTGCGTCGCTGCGGCCCGGTCTGAGCGGCATCGACGTCGACCCGACCATCTTCCGGCCGGCGTCCTTCATCGAGTCGTCGATCCACAACCTCACCACCGCGCTGCTGCTCGGCTGCCTGTTCGTGGTGCTGGTCCTCGGCCTGTTCCTGTTCGAGTGGCGCAGCGCGCTGATCAGCCTGGTGTCGATCCCGCTGTCGCTGATGGCCGCCGGACTGGCGCTCTACGCGCGGGGCGCCACCATCAACACCATGGTCCTGGCGGGGCTGGTGATCGCCGTCGGGGTGGTGGTCGACGACGCCATCGTCGACATCGAGAACATCGTGCGGCGGCTGCGCCAGTACCGGCGGGAGGGGACCGACAAGTCGACCGCCGCGATCGTCCTGGAGTCCTCGCTGGAGGTCCGCGGCCCGATCATCTACGCGACCCTGATCATCGTGGTGGCGGCCGTGCCGGTCTATTTCCTCCAGGGGCTGACCGGGGCGTTCTTCCGCCCGCTGGCGCTCTCCTACGCGCTGGCGGTGCTGGCCTCGCTGGTGGTGGCGCTGACGGTGACGCCGGCGCTGGCGCTGCTGCTGCTGCGGCGGGCGCCGCTGGAGCGGCGCGAGTCGCCGGTGGTCGGCTGGCTCCAGCGCGGCTACACGGCGGCGCTGTCCAGGGTCGTGATGCGGCCCCTGTGGGCGTACGCGACCGTCGCCGTGGTGGTCGCGGCCGGGATCGCGGTGGTGCCCTCGCTCGGCGAGTCCCTGTTCCCCACCTTCAAGGAGCGGGACTTCCTGATGCACTGGGTGACCGCGCCCGGCACCTCCCACCCGGAGGAGGTGCGGATCGTGGAGCGCGGCAGCCGCGAGCTGCGGTCCATCCCGGGCGTGCGCAACTTCGGCTCCCACATCGGCCAGGCGCTGCTGGCCGACGAGGTGGTCGGCGTCAACGCCGGTGAGAACTGGGTCAGCGTCGACCCCAAGGCCGACTACGACAAGACGCTCGCCGCGATCCAACGGGTCGTCTCCGGCTATCCCGGCCTCTACACCGACGTGCAGACCTATCTCAATGAGCGCATCAAGGAGGTGCTGACTGGCACCAGCGAGGCCCTGGTGGTGCGCATCTACGGCCAGGACCTGGCGGTCCTGCGCAGCAAGGCCGCCGAGGTCGAGAAGGTCATGTCGGGGGTTCCCGGCGTGGTCGAGGCGCACGCCGACTTCGAGGTCGAGGTGCCGCAGGTCGACGTCGAGGTGAACCTGGCGGCGGCCAGGCGTTACGGGATCAAGCCCGGTGACGTCCGCAGGGCGGCGGCCACGCTGGTGTCGGGCGAGGAGGTCGCCGACGTCTTCCGCGGCGGCAAGGCCTACGACGTGCAGGTCTGGAGCACCCCGAGGACCCGCCGGAGCCTGACCAGCATCGAGGACCTGCCGATCGACACGCCCGGCGGCCGGCAGGTGCGCCTGGGCGACGTGGCGACGGTGCGGGTGAAGCCGGCACCCAACCTCATCGAGCGTGACAACAACTCGCGCCGCATCGACGTCGGCGCCAACGTGCGCGGCCGCGACCTCGGCTCGGTCGCGCGCGACGTCAGCACCCGCCTGCGCCAGGTGTCGTTCCCGCGCGGCTACGACACCAAGCTGCTCGGCGAGTACCAGGAGCGGCAGGCCGCCCAGCGCAACCTGCTGCTGTACGCGGTGGCCGCGCTGATCGGCATTCTCCTGCTGCTGCGGATGGCCTTCGGGAGCTGGCGGCTGTCGACGCTGACGCTGTTGACGCTGCCGATGGCGCTGGTCGGCGGGGTGCTGGCCGCCTACATCGGCGGCGGGGTCCTGTCGCTGGGCTCCCTGGTGGGCTTCTTCACGGTGATGGGCATCGCCGCCCGCAACGGCATCCTGCTGATCAACCACTACCAGCACCTGGAACAGCATGAGGGCGAGTCCTTCGGTCCGGGGCTGGTCCTGCGCGGCGCTCGGGAGCGGCTCTCGCCGATCCTGATGACCGCGCTGGCGACCGGGCTGGCCGTGGTGCCGCTGGTGATCGCCGGCCAGATCCCGGGCCACGAGATCGAGCACCCGCTCGCGGTCGTCATCCTCGGCGGCCTGTTCACCTCGACCCTGCTCAACCTGTTCGTCGTGCCCTCGCTCTACCTGCGCTTCGGCAGGCGCTCCAGTCGATCGGAGGGGAAGGCATCATGATCAGACGGGTCACCGCGCTCGCGGCGGTGGTGGCGACGGGCCTGGCGCTGGCCGCCTGCGGATCGGGCGGGTCCGGCGGGTCCGCCGCGCCCACGTCCACCCCGCACGCCGCGCAGAACGTCACCGACAAGGACTTCGACCGCGGCAGCTTCCACGACCCGACCGCCATCGACAACCAGTGGATGCCGCTGCAGCCCGGCACCCAGCTCGTCTACGTCGGCTACATCAACGACGAGGAGGGCCGGGTCGAGCACCGCGTGGTGTTCACCGTCACCGACCTGACCAAGGTGATCGACGGCGTGCCCAACGTGGTGGTCCTGGACCGCGACTACAACGACAGCCAGCTCACCGAGGCGGAGCTGGCCTTCCAGGCGCAGGACGACACCGGCACGGTCTGGAGCTTCGGCGAGTACCCCGAGGAGTGGGAGAACGGCAAGTTCACCGGCGCGCCGGACACCTGGATCGCCGGGCAGGCGGGCGCACGGGCCGGCATCCTCATGCGGGCCGAGCCGCAGGTCGGGACGCCCCAGTATCTCCAGGGATGGGCGCCGGCGATCGATTTCTCCGACACCGCCAAGGTGCTCCGCACCGGGCAACGGACCTGCGTGCCGGTGCGCTGCTACGACAACGTGCTGGTCACCGACGAGTGGAGCCCGTCGGAGCCGGGCGCGCACCAGCACAAGTACTACGCCGCCCAGGTGGGCAACGTCCGCGCCGACTTCGCGGGCAAGGAGGAGAAGGAGAGGGAGACCCTCTCGCTGGTCAAGGTCGCCCACCTCGACCAGCCGGGGCTGGCCGCCATCCACCAGCAGGCGCTGAAGCTGGACAAGCACGCCTACACCGCCAGCAGGAAGCTCTACCAGCACACCCCGCCGGCGAGCTGACGCCCCTGTCCGCTCCATCTTGGCATGATCACGGCTTTATCCCATCATGTCCTATGTACCTCTCTAGTGCCTTCTGCTACGCCGGAGTGGATATGGGGAACGCCGCGGTCCTGGGCCGATCGACGTGCGCGTCAGCGACGGCTCAGCGATGAAGCGGATGCGCGACCCGACGCTCGCCCGGTTTCGCGCATCTCGCATCGACCTGCTTGCCCTCCTTGGGCTCGTCCTGCTTCTAGTTGGAGGCTTGGAGGGATGGCCGAGGCCGATCAAGGGCGTCCTGGCCGAAGGACTCGGCCGTGGGATCGCCCTCGTCGCGGGAGCCGGATTGCTTCAGCTGGCCTTCCGGGCTGAGGTCAGCGCCAGAGTGGCGTCCTTGAGGAGCCGAGACAGCGGCAATGGTGGCGATCCGGCATTTCAGCCAGACGTCTTTTGGCTCTTTGATCAACAGGCTGAGATCGCCGGCTTCCTTCCCGACAAGGATCCAACACTGATCTATGGACTGGTCGAGCTGATCGTGAATCCCTCCAGGTACCGAACACGCACGGTGGAGACTGTTTCACTGGATCAGCGCCGGATCAAACAGCGGGTCTCAATCGAATATACTTTGCCAGAGGGAATGTCGAGGTCCAACAGCCAGTTCGCCTACTTGCCCATATTGCCAGCTAGAAAGGGGGAGCTAGTCGACGGCTTTTCGATATCGGACGCCAGCGGGATGACCCTGCCGGACCTCGCATACAACGAAACCGTGAGACTCGTCTCCGTCGCCCTCCGTCTGTTGATATTCGCCTGTACAAATGAGAAAGGCCCGAAGCTCAGTGACGACGCCAGCAAGGCCGAAGCAGTATTGTTGAGAGTTATCGCACGGCGGGGAGTACTCGACCAGTCCGAAGTCGAGCGGGACATCCGGCGTGGACTTGGTCTGATTCCCTCTGACGGTCCGCCGAATCCCACGGATCTGGATCGCCTGCAGAAATTCGCCAGAGCCTTGGGCAGCGCATATCCGATCATCACCATAGTCCCGTTGGGCGGAACGCTCGATGAGCGTATTATCCTCCGCTACGAACGGACGATTATCTCCCGCCCCCTTGCACGGGACCTTAAGGACCAAATTCGGCTGCGCTTGGGGCTTCGACCCTATCAGGTGGTCATTCCGGTTGATCTCGCGCTTCTCACGGGAAGCTATCATCTGCAGGTGGAAGGACCGTCTGACCAGTACCTGATGGAGCAGTATCTATGGTGCAGAGCCTGCATGCGCCTGCTCACCCGGCGGTGGGCAGGAATAACGGACGGCCCCGCAGTGAACGAGTCAGACAATTCAAGGTGCTTTCACCAAGACTCCGAGATACAGCAGGATTACTACTACCGGCTCAGGCGCAAATGGGGGCAGAACTACGCACATCTCTACATGCGTGACTACTTCCGATCCCGCCTACGCAACATCGAGCTGTTGGTCAGGTTTGGTGAAACACCGCCGGGTACGCTCGCCAGTGCGATGGTCACTGCAGCGGCGGCAGCGGTGTTGATTGGAGCGATCGGCCGCTTGATATCCATGGGAAACACCCAGACGGCGGGCGGTATCCCCGCGTTGATCTTGGCCTTTCCCGCGATCGCCGCCTCGTGGTTCGGCTTCGTTGGGGACACCGAATCGGTGCTTCGAACCTCCTTGGCCGCCAGACTCTGTCTGATCAATACCGGCATTTTGTCGATCGTGGCGTCCGCGATATACCTTTTGCGAGTCCCGAACCCAGCTGGATCACGGGAATTCGGCCTGATAGGTATACACGATCCATTTTGGATCGCTCTCTTCGTCTTGGCGAGTGTCAACCTCTTCTACGTGACCAGCCGATACTTCGTGAGAACGGCCTTTTATGATGCTCTGCTTCAGCGTGGCGATCCGGATTCCGGCCACGGCGTGCGCTAGTTGAGCGGAAGACAGGTGCCAAATGACAACTGGAGCAGCCGCGGACCCAGGCATTCCCGACGAGAAGGGACGGTCGACTGAAGGAGAACTGTCTTCAAAGCCCGGCCGCCTCCGTCGGGCGGATAGAGCGGCCCGTGAGGCCGGCGTCTATGTCATCCATCCGATCGAATACGTGGACCTGTCGCCCCCGGTGCGCACCAGCTTGTTCGAAGATCCCCCAAGGCTGGCGCAACTCTACGAGCTCACCATTCGATCGATCCGGGAGCGAACGCGTGAGGATGAGGAGCGGATCGTCAGGTCCCTCCGTGGGGACGGTGAGGCTGGATCCTGACTCCGAGTTGCCGCGGCGCGCCCGGGTTGTCACGCCCAGCTACACCCTTGGGTGGAGGCGGAGACAACGGCCCGGATTCATCCCATCCGGGTGATCCCGGCTCACCCGGGCAGGTGCGACGGTGCCAGTGCCGCATCGAGCGGACCCTGGAGGGGGGAATCCAGATGGCAGAGCGCACCTCGACCGATTGGGACCGGGACCAGGCCCAACGCCTGGACCGCAGGGATCGGATGGACCGTGACGACGGCAGCCGAGAGGTCTCTGGTTGGGCCGTGGGCGGGGCGGTCTTCGCCGCGGTGCTCATGATGGTCGCCGGCGTGTTCCAGGTGATCGCCGGGATCACCGCGATCGTCAAGGACCAGTTCTTCGCGAAGACGCCGAACTATATCCTCACCTTCGACGTGTCGGGGTGGGGATGGATCCACCTGGCGTTCGGTGCGTTGCTGGTGGTGGCCGGCTTCTTCGTGCTACGCGGCGACGTCTGGGCCCGGGCGGTCGCGATCGGACTCGTCGCGCTCAGCGCGATCGCGAACTTCCTGTTCCTACCGTACTACCCGTTCTGGGCTCTTCTGATCATTGGGATCGACGTGTTCGTGATCTGGGCGCTGGCCACCTACGGCCGTCGGGCCGCCGCCTACTGAGCGACCCGTCCGGGCACTGGTGCCCCCCGCCCTGTGGTCCAGGGGTGAGGGGGCATCACCCCGCCGGGGTGAATGCCAGCCGGAGAAACTGCTAATCCCCCAAGCTCGGCACGAAAGGTGATCATCCCGAGATCCGCTCGGATTGCTCGCGACGCGCCTTCGTGACCGGCGGGCATCAGGCTGTACTCAACGCCGCCGAACGCGGCGCATGAACAGGGGGAGTCATGCGCACACCCATGCTGGACAGGGCACCACCCCGTCCCACCTCGCCGGTCAAAGTCCGGCGCCACCATCGCTCGACCATCATCGTCGCCACCGGCGCGCTGATGCTCCTGGCGGTCACCGCCGGAGCCGCGGTCGCGCTGGTCAACCGGCCGTCGCCCGCCACGCCCACGCGGCCGGCCGTGGTCGCCAGCCCGGCCGCCACGCCGACCACCGTCGGACCGGTCGTCCTCACACCGGCCCCCGGGAAACCGGTGGCCAACACGCCGCGGCAGGACGCTCCCGGGACCCCGGTGAGCCATCCGGCCCCGAAGCCGAGCCCGGTGCTGGCCGACGGGACTTACCCGGCCTTCATCCGCAAGATCGACGCCGACCGCCGCACCATGGTGATCGACGTCATCCAGGTCTTCGAGGGCAAGGCGGCGGCCGAGGCGGCGATCCAGGACGGTCTCAGCCCCGCCGACCCCGAGTGGATGTTCCTCTACATCCGCAACCAGAACCCGCGGCTGCGGACCCTGCCGATCGCCCGCGACGCCAGCATCAAGCTCCTCGGCACCTGCGAGGGCCCCGCTCCCCGCGCGATGCTCAACGTGCTGGCCCGCAACGCCGCCACCAACGGCTACTACTACTCGCTGACCATCACGGACGGTTCGGTGCGCCGCATCGTGGAGCACCAGCGCCAGCCCGCCTGCTGACGTAGCCCGTCTCGGGCCCGGGCGTCACGCCCGGGCCCGTCTCACCCCTCAGCCCGCCGGGGGCGGCCCCATCCGCGTTGAGATGCCGATGCGGTTCCAGGCGTTGATGGTCACGATCGCCAGGATCAGGTTGGCCAGCTCCTGCGGGCTGAAGTGGCGGCTCGCCGTGCTCGTGGAGGCCCACCATGGCCTTGTACCCGGCCGGCTCGACCTTGCCGATCTTGATCCTGTCCATTTGGCTCCACTCCTCTTCCCCTTGAAGGCCCCTCGTCCGAGGGTAGAAGCAAAGTGGTACGCTCGTCAGAGCCATTTCCATGAAATTTGGACAGGCCATTATGGCGAAGCGGATCACCACGGTGCCGGCGACCGGCATCACGCTCGACCGGGACGGCGCCGCGCCGCTGCACCGGCAGCTCTACGAGCAGCTCCGCGCGGCCATCCTGGCGGGACAGCTCGGCGCGGCCACGCGGCTGCCCTCCACCCGGACGCTCGCCGGCGAGCTGAGTGTGTCGCGCACCACCGCGCTGCTCGCCTACGAGCAGCTCCGCGACGAGGGCTACCTGGACGGCCGCGTCGGCGCCGGCACCACGGTGGCCCCGCTCCCCCGACAGGCGCCGCCGCCCCAGGACCAGCCCGCCGCGCGGCCAGTCCTGTCCACCCGGGGCGTCGCCATGGCGGGGGCCGCCTGGATCGGGGACGAGCGGTGGCAGGACCATCCGCACGCCTTCCAGCTCGGCATGCCCGACATCGAGCAGTTTCCCTGGCGGCTGTGGGCGCGGGCGCTCGGCCAGCGGGTGCGAGCCGGGCTGGCGGCGCTGCCCGGCGAGCGGGACCCCGCCGGATACCTGCCGCTGCGGGCAGCGATCGCCGCCCATCTCGGCATGGCTCGCGGGGTCCGCTGCGCGCCGGAGCAGGTCGTCGTGGTTGCCGGCGCGCAGGCCGGCTTCGACCTGGCGAGCCGCCTGCTGCTCGATCCAGGCGACGCGGTCTGGTTCGAGGACCCCGGCTACCTCGGTGCCCGCGCCGCCCTGCTGGGCGCCGGCGCGCGGCCGCTGCCCGTACCCGTCGACGGTGGCGGACTGGACGTCGCCACCGGCCAGCGGCTGCAGCCGACCGCCCGGGCGGTGTACGTGACCCCCTCGCACCAGTTCCCGCTCGGCGTGACCATGAGCGTCCACCGCAGGCTGGCCCTGCTGGCCTGGGCGCGACGCGCCGGCGCGTTCGTGCTCGAGGACGATTACGACAGCGAGTTCCGCTACGTCGGCCAGCCACCGCCGGCGCTCCAGGGCCTCGACGACAGCGGGCGCGTCATCTACCTCGGCACCTTCAGCAAGGTGCTGTTCCCGGCGCTGCGGGTCGGCTACCTGGTGGTCCCGCCCGACCTGGTCGGCGCCTTCAGCGCCGCCTGCCGCTTCACCGGCGCGCAGGTGCCGCTGCTGGAGCAGGCCGCCCTGGCCGACTTCATGACCACCGGCGACTTCGGCCGCCACGTGCGGCGGATGCGCGCCCTGTACGCGCAGCGCGGCGCCGCCCTGGTCCGCGCCATCCGCGTCCAGGCGGGCGACCTCCTCGAGATCCGCTCCGTGCACGCCGGCCTGCACCTGGTGGGCTGGCTGCCACCCGGCGTCGACGACCGGGCGGCGGCGGAGCGCGCGGCCGCCGCCGGCATCGAGGCGCACCCCCTGTCCGGCTTCGCTATGGAACCGGTGCGACGCGGCGCCCTGCTGCTCGGCTACGCCCCGATCGGCGAGGCCGAGATCGCCGACGGCGCCCGCGAGCTGGCCGGGGCGCTGCGCCGGCTGCGCCGGTAGCCGGAGAAATCCTCGACACGGGACGAAAACCACGGGTCGTCCGGGCCGGCCGACGATACCATCGGAGGAAGCTCGACCGTTGCGAGGAGGCATATGCCCCCGAAGCCGTCCCGATCCGCAGGCCGGACCCGCCGCACCGGCCGGGCCGATCCATCCGGGCCCGACCCGCTCGACCTGGCCGAGCGCCTGTTCGGTCCTGACCCTGGCCACGATCCCCGGCTGCGGGACGGCGGTGACGAGGCGCTCCGCTTGCAGCCGGAGCCGCTGTGGGTCAGGTTGCTGGGGTTCGAGCTGCCCTGGCGCCGCCACAAGCGGCGGCGCTGAGGCGCCCACCCGATCGCGAGGAGGCTGGTCGATGCGCTACGCCCGCCTGGGCCGGACCGACCTCGAGGTGTCGGTGGTCGCGCTGGGCTGCGGGAACTTCGGCGGCATCGGCTCGGTGCCGGAGCTGTTCGGCCAGGGCGAGGACGAGCAGGCCGCCTTCGCGCTGATGGACGCGGCGCGCGAGCACGGGATCACCTTGTTCGACACCGCGAACTCCTACGGCGGGGGCCGCTCCGAGGCCGCCGTCGGCCGCTGGCTCGCCAGCCGCCGGGCGCGCGACGAGGTCGTGCTGACGACCAAGGTCCGCAACCGTGTCGGTCCCCGACCGGACGACGAGGGGCTGTCGGCCCGGCACATCCGCGAGCAGATCGAGGCCAGCCTGCGCCGGCTCGGCACCGACCGCGTCGACCTGTACCTGGCGCACGAGCCCGACCTCTCGGTGCCGATCTCCGAGACCATGGCCGCATTCGACGAGCTGATCCGCGCCGGCAAGGTCCGCCACACCGGGCTCAGCAACTACGACGCCGAGCAGGTGCTGGCCGCCGTCGACGCCGCCGGCGCGGCGGGCCTGGCCGCTCCCGCCAACCTGCAGAACAGCTACAGCCTGCTCGACCAGCACGCGGCCGAGGCCTTCGGCGTCTGCGCGGCGCACGGCATCGGCTTCACCGCCTACAGCCCGCTGGCCGGCGGCTGGCTCACCGGCAAGTACCGCGCCGGCCAGCCCTACCCGGACGGCTCGCGCATGGCGCTGCGCCCCGATCCGTACCGCGAGCTCGAGCAGCCCGCCACCTTCGCCGCCGTGGAGGGACTGGAGCGCGCCGCCGGCCGGCGCGGGGTGTCCCTGCCGGCGCTCGGGCTGGCGTGGGTGCTCACCGATCCGGGCGTGACCGCCGTGATCGTCGGACCGCGGCGACCGGAGCAGCTCGCGCCGGCCCTCGAAGCGCTGGACGTGCACCTGGACCAGGACGAGCGGGCCGAGCTCGCCGGCATCGCCGTGGGCGCCGCCGCCGGGTAGGACACCGGTCGGCGCCAGGCCAGGCGAAGGCGGCCTGCTCGCCGGCGAGGAAGCGGACCATCCCGGCCACGTCCTCGGGACGGCCGCCGCGCCCGAGCAGGGTCTGGGAGACCAGGCGCCGTCGGCGCCCAGCTCCCCCGCCGTCTCCTCCAGCACCTTCTCGCGCCGGCCGACGATGGTCTCGCGGTCGCCCTCCGCCGCGAACCCGCGCGCGATGGCGCGCCCGATGCCGGTGCCTCCACCTGAGATCACAATCGTCCGTTCCATACGGACACGGTATCGACCGCCTTCAAGCCCCGACCGACCCGATCCCTCAGGAGGCCTCCAGGCCGAGCTGAAGGGGCATCGACTCGGCGGGCATGGGGCGGCCGAAGTGGTAGCCCTGGCCGAAATCGCAGCCGAGCTCGATCAGGCGGGCGACCTGGCCAGTGGACTCGACTCCCTCGGCCACGGCCTTGACCCCCAGCGTGTGGGCCAGGTTCACGACCGCGGCAACGATCGCGGCGTCCTCGGCGTTGCCGAGCAGCCCGGCCACGAAGGTGCGATCGACCTTCAGCTCGTCGACGGGGAAGCGCTTGAGGTAGATCAACGAGGAGTAGCCGGTGCCGAAGTCGTCGACGGCCAGCGACACGCCCAGCGACTTCAGCTCCCGGAGCGCGCCGCTGGTGGACTCCGCGTCCTCCATCAGCACGCTCTCGGTGATCTCCAGGTACACGCTTGCCGGGTCGACCCCGGTCTCGTCGAGGATGCCGGCGACCACCTCGACCAGGTTCGGATGGGCGAACTGCCGAGCGGACAGGTTCACCTTGATGCACATGGGATCGCGGCCCGGCGAGACCGTGCGCCAGCGCGCCGCCTGCAGGCACGCCTCGCGCAGCACGTAGGTGCCGATCGGCACGATCAGACCGGTCTCCTCCGCCAGCCCGATGAACTCCTGCGGGCCGACCAGCCCGCGGTCCGGGTGCTGCCAGCGGACCAGGGCCTCCGCGCCGATCGGCCGCCTGGTCGCCAGGCGGACCAGCGGCTGGTAGAAGACCCGGAACTCGCCGCGCTCGACCGCGCGGTGCAGCGCGCTCTGGAGCGCCAGCCTGCGCTTGGCCCTGGCGCGCATCTCGTGGTCGAAGACCTCGTGACGGTTGCCGCCTCGCGCCTTGGCGCGGTACATGGCCGCGTCGGCGTTCTCGATCAGCGCCTCCGGCCGCGTGCGCGAGCCGCTGCCCAGCGCGATGCCGACGCTCATGGTGACGAACACCTCGACCTCGCCCAGCGAGAACGGGGTCGCCGCCACCCGCCCGACCCGCTCGGCGATCGCCAGGGCGTGCGCCTCGTCCTCGATGCTCTCGCACAGGATGGTGAATTCGTCGCCGCCGAAGCGCGCCACCGTGTCGCCGGGCCGGACGACCTCCTGGAGGCGCCTGCCCAGCTCGCCGAGCAGCTTGTCGCCGGCGTCGTGGCCGAGCGAGTCGTTGATCACCTTGAAGCGGTCGAGGTCGCAGAACAGCACCGCCACCCAGGAGTGGCTGCGCTTCGTGCTGTCCAGGGCGTGGGCGGCGCGGTCGAGGAAGAACACCCGGTTGGGCAGGCCGGTGAGGGCGTCGTGGGCGGCCTGGTGCGCCAGCCGTGCCTGCGCCTGGCTGCGCTGGATGGCGATGTCAGCCAGGTGCGCCGCCGCCACCAGCAGGCGGGTGTCGCGCTGCCCGGGCCGGCGGGGGCGGTCGAAGTAGATGCTGACGGTGCCGAGCACCTGGCGCGACTCCACCGTGGTGATCGGCATCGCCCAGGCGGCCCGCAGCCCGCGGGCCAGCGCGACCTGCCTGGTCTCCGCCCACAGCGGGTCCGCGGCGACGTCGGCCACCAGCACCGGGGCGCGGCGGTGCACGGCGGTGCCGCTGGACCCGGCCCGCGGGCCGACCACCATGCCGTCGGCTTCGTGCAGGCCGGTGTCGACCAGGCTCGGAGCGGCGGCCACGGTCAGCGCCTCGCCCTCGGGGTCCAGCAGCAGCACCGCGCAGCGCGCCCCCTCTGCCTCGTTCTCGACCAGCCTGGCCAGCGCGGACAGCGTCTCCATCAGCGGCGCGTCCCTGGCGATCAGGTCGAGCACCGCCGCCTGGCCGGCCAGCAGGCCCTCGGCGTGCTGGCGCTCGCTCACGTCGCGGGTGTTGAACACCACCCCCCGCACGGCCGGGTCCTCCAGCAGGTTGCTGGCCAGCGCCTCCAGATGCCGCCAGGTGCCGTCACCGGCCAGGCAGCGGAACTCGTAGCTGGCGGTCTGGCCGGCGCCGGTGAGGTGCTCGCCGAAGCGCGCACGCAGCGCCTGGAGGTCGTCGGGGTGGACCAGGTCGAACAGGCCCTGCCCGACCTGCGCCCGGTCCCGGTGGCCGAGCAGGCGCCAGAACGCGGGGCTGGCGTAGGTGATGCCGCCGCCCGCATCCAGCACCACCACCATGTGGGAGGAGTTCTGCACCAGCGCCTGGAAGCGCGCCGCCCGCTCGCGCAGCGCCTGTTCGGCGCGCTGGAGCTCCAGCTCCTTGGTGACGTCGCGGGAGGTCAGCACCAGCCGCCGCGGCGGCCCGCCAACGTCCGGCACGCGGGCGTACGAGCACGAGATCCAGCAGCGCTCGCCGGTCGGGTTGAGCACTTCCAGGATGGTCGGCAGCGCCTCGGGCGCGGACGCCCAGCGCTCGAGGCGCACCTCCTGGCCGGCCAGGTCGCGCGGCCGCAGGCGCGCCAGCCCGCGCGTGCCGATGACCTCGTCGGCGCGGTAGCCGGTGATCGACTCGAAGCCGGGGTTCCAGCTCGTCACGGTCCCGTCGGGGTCGAGCGCGGCGATCCCGTCGGAGGCGTGCTCCACGATCTCGGACAGCTTGGTCCGCTCCTCGAGGATGGTCTCCAGCAGCTCGCCCTTCTCCAGCGCCGCGCCCGCCTCGACCGCCAGGGTCTGGAGCACCGCCAGGTCGTTGCGCTCGAAGCCCTCGTGGCTGCCCGGGTCGTAGACGGCGAGCGCGCCGGCCACGCCACCGCCGAGGCGCACCGGCGCCGCCAGGCAGGTCCGCCAGCCCTCGCGCTCCAGCAGCACCGCCAGCTCGGCGTCGGCGGCGCGCGCGTGCACCAGCACCGCGTTGTCCAGGCGTGACACCGCGCCGGCCAGCGTCTGCTGCCCGGCGGGCTCGATCCTGGCGATCACCTCGGCGATGCCGGCGCGGCTGCGCCACAGTCTGCGGCGCTCGCGCTGGACCACCACCAGGTCGACGGCCTCGGCCTCGAAGCAGCGGCGCGCCTCGGTCAGGAACTCGGGCATGGCCTCGCGGGGGTCGATCGCCACGCTGAGCGCGTGGGTGGCGCGCTGCATCCCGGCCAGGCGGCCCTGGTCGGCCCGCACCGCCGAATACACGCTCGCGGCCCAGTGCACCAGTCCCAGCGGCAGCAGGAACAGCGGCGTGACCAGTGGCGTCCACTCCCAGGCCGCCACGAACAGCAGACCGAGCGACAGGTCGAGGGCCAGGCCGAGCGCCCGCCCCAGCGCCACCGCCGGCCACGAGCCCGGCGCCCCGCGGCCGCGCCGCTCCCCCACCCCCGAGCCACCGGGCCGCGAGCCGTCCAGCCACGAGCCGCCGACCCGCGAGCCGCCTGACCCCGAGCCGCGCGCCACCCAGGGGCCGCGGTGTTCCGCCAGCCACAGCGGCAGGCCGGCGGCGACGGCGGCCGCCACCATCGCGGCCGACAGCGCCAGCAGGTTGCGCGGGGCGAGCGAGAAGCCCTCGCGGAGGGCGGCGAAGGTCAGGCTGCCGGCCCCGGCCGCGCACGACCACCTCGCGACCGTGAAGGCCCCGTTCGGCGGCGGCACCCGCCGCAGCCCCTCCAGCAGCGCGGCCGCCAGCGCCGCGGCCAGCACCGCCAGCCCGGAGGGCATGGCGAAGACGGCCACCAGCAGCACCGGCCCGAACAGCTCCAGCCGCTCGACGCCGTCACGGTGGCGCACCTCGAGCCGCAGGAACCCGGCGGCGCACAGGGCGACCGCCAGCCCGGCAACGGCTGCCGGCGCGCTCGGACCGGCACCCTGCCGGTTGGCCACGGCGGCCGCCGTGGCCAGCACCGCAAGGGCGCCGGTGAGCGCGATCCTTGGTCGCGGGACGGACACCCGCGCGGACGGTACGCCCGAGGGAGGGCGCCTCGGGACCATCTCCGCTTCCTCCCCCCCACCTTCAGCCGGGAATCGGGCTACCGTGCCGGCTCCACGGCGGCGGCGTCATCCGGGGACATATTGTTCGGATAACGTGTAACACCCAACTGCATTCAATCACAGCTACGTGAGAATGCCGACAGACTTGACGGACGAGTCACCGCATAGCGGACGTCCGCGCTTGAGGGAGTGGCCGGGCGGGTACGCGGCGCGTTCCAGGTGAAGGATTCTGGGCGGCGGTCAGCTCGCGGTGGGAGGTGCGTCCTTGGCTGAGGAGCTGGGCTCGTCGTCGGCGCTGGAGCCGGCTTCCTCCTCGGTCGTGTCGGCGGCCTGCGAGCGAGCCGACCGCGAACGCTGGCGGCGGCTGGTCAGCTTGGCCACGTCGCCGCTGATGCGGCGGCTCGGCAGCTCGTGCTGCATCGCGAAGGTGGCCGCCTCCAGCTTGGAGTGCATCTCCAGCTTCTGGAGGATGTTCTGGACGTGCGTGCGGACCGTGTGCGGGCTGATGAACAGCTCGTCGCCGATCCGCGAATTGCTCCAGCCGCGGCCGAGCAGCGCCAGCACCTCGCGCTCCCGCGGCGACAGGCGGCTCAGCGGCGTGTCCGAGGCACGGTCGCCGAGGTCGATCAGGCGCCGGAACAGCTCCGGCAGCATCGCGCGCGGCACCACGCCCTCGCCGTCCAGCACCGCCTGGACCGCGCGCAGGACCGTCTGGGTGCCGCTCTTCTTGCCGACCACGCCGAGCGCGCCCGAGCGGATGGCGAGCAGCAGCAGGTCGATGTCGGTGTCCTGCGCCAGCAGGATCACCTTGGTGTCGGCCAGGTCCTGGAGGAGCGACTCGACCAGCGTCGGCCGGCTGGCGAGGCCGAGGTCGGCGTCGATCACCACCAGGTCGGGCTTGAGGTGGACCACCGACTCGCTGACCTGGGACGCGGTACAAGCCTGGCCCACCACCTCGTTGCGGCCGTCCCGAGCGATCAGCGCCTCCAGCGCCTCATTGAACAGGGGCTGGCAGTCGGCCAGGAACACTCGAGCCATTGGCTGCCTCCCGATACTGCCTCTCCGCCGCGAATGTCTGCGCAGGTTCCGCGCCAAATGCGACGTCAACAGCTTGCCGCAGGGGCGGCCACGATCCATACGTGATTCGCAGTCATGCAGACTACGTCATTCGTCGCAACAATCAGTACGTCACAGCAACGCTCCAGAGCAAAGCGGGCTCTCGCGCCGATTCGTTCACTGCGCACCGGGTTTGTGCGCCCGAGCGGTACAGTTCGACGGATTCCGCGGTCGGAACTGGTCACTTCTTCGGATGAGCAGGGTCGCGCAGATGCCGTACGCTTCGCGCAGGAACGGTCGGCGCGGTGCACGGCGCGAGACGCGACCTTGACGAATCGGCTGCTCTCGTGCTCATTGGGGGGGAAAATGATCAGATTGGTGCTGGCAGACGACCACCAAGTCTTCGCCGAGGGCCTCGGTATGGTGCTGGATGCCGAGGATGACGTCGAGGTCCTCGGAATCGCCCCGGACGGCGACGGCGCGCTCAGCCTGCTGGGCGAGCACATCCCTGACGTGCTCCTGCTGGACGCCCACATGCCGAGGACCGACCTTTGTGAGGTCGTGCGCGCGGCCAAGGCGAACGCGCCAGGGACCCGCGTGGTCGTCCTCTCCGCTGACACCCGGCGCGAGATCATCGACACTGCGATCGAGGCCGGGGCCGACGGCTTCCTGGCCAAGGACCTGACCGGATGGCAGGTCGCGAGCGTGCTGCGCAAGCTGCTCGACGGCCAGGCCGCCCCGGTCACGCCATCGCTGCCCGACCGCCCCGCCCGCGACCCCAGCGTCGAGCTGCGCGTCCGCACGCTGAGCGCCCGCGAACGCGAGATCCTCGGGCTGCTGGTGGACGGCCACTCCAACCGCCGCATCGCGGAGGAGTGCTTCCTGTCGCTCAACACCGTGCGGACCCACGTGCAGAACGTCCTGGTCAAGCTCGGCGTGCACTCCAAGCTCGAGGCGGTCGCCTTCGCCCTCGAGCACCAGGTCGTCCCCGGCCGCGCCGGCTGGGCCCCCGCCTGGGGCGACCGCGGCCAAGCCGTCTGACCCTGGGTCGCCTCGCCGCGGGTCGCCCGTCGCGGGTCGCCCGCGCCCTTCCCCGCCGCCGGCGCTTCCCACCGCCGGCCAGCGCCGCTGCCCCTTCCACTTCGCCGCCGGCCCCGCGCCGCTTCCGCTCGGGCCGAACTCCGCAAATCTGGGCCTCGGACGCTAGGCTGATTCCTGTCCCGCCGCCGACAGCGGGATCGAGCCCGACATGCACCCGAGGATGGCGTCCATGAGCGATCGACCGGTCACCCGTCTGGCTGGAATCTCCGAACCACTGGACCGGGGAGCCCGGCTCTCGCGCAGGGACCTGTTGCGCTCCGCGGCCCTGGCCGCCGGCACCGCCGGTGCCTCGGCACTACTGGCCGCGTGCGGCGGCGGCTCCGGCTCGAAGTCCACGAGCTCCACCGCGGCCAGCGGCTCCTCCCAGCAGGGCCAGGCCAACTCGCTGCGGGCCCTGGTGGCCAATCTCCCCCAGCTCTCGCTACTCAACGCCCAGAGCAACCTCCCCGTCGGCCGCAACCGCTTCACCTTCGGCCTGTCGACCTCCGACAACCGCCTGGTCCAGGGCGGCACGCCGAAGCTGTGGTTCGCCACCGACCAGACGAGCAAGCCGCTCGGCCCGTTCGAGGCGCGCTTCCTCCAGATGGACGCCTACGACAAGCTCGAGGACAAGTCCCCGCGGAGCGAGCTGACCGGCTTCTACGTCGCCGACGTCGACCTGCCCCGCCCCGGGAACTGGCTCGCCGTGGCCGTCATCGACGCGAGCGGGCAGCGCGCCGCCGGCCAGGGGGCAATCCCCGTCAAGGACAAGGTGGTCGCCCCCGTCGGCACCAAGGCGATCTCCGGCAAGACACCGGTCGCCACCAAGCCGGCCGACCTCGCCAAGATCTGCACGCGCGAGCCACCCTGCCCGATGCACTACATCTCACTGGACAAGGCGCTCGCGTCGGGCAAGCCGACGGTGATCACCTTCGCGACCCCGCTGCTGTGCAGCAGCCGCATGTGCGGCCCGGTCGTGGACGAGCAGATGCTGGCCTTCCAGAAAATCGGCAAAGCGAAGGCCAACTTCATTCATCTGGAGATCTATCCACAGCGCGACATCAACAAGCCGGCTCCCCTGTTCGTCAGGTGGGGCTTCCAGAGCGAGCCCTGGCTGATCGTCATCGACCGCTCCGGCACCATCCGCAGCCGCCTCGGTGAGGGCCCCGTGGTCGCCTCCGAGATCGAGGCCGCCCTCACGCCTCTGCTGTCCTGACCCCGGGCTGTGTGCCCGGGGAGTGTGGCCCGGAGGCTGTGGGCCCGGGCCGGACCTCCCGCCCGCCGTCACGCGCTACTCCCCGTTGCTGGTCCCCGGCGTCTGGTGGGCCGCGGTCGGGGTGTACCGCCCTCCCCCGACGACCCGCCGGTACAGGCCGGGGAGCAGCATGCGCAGGACAGGGATCACCGCGTAGGGACGGGGCACATAGCGCTCCGGCTGGTTGCGCCGCGCCGCCTCGACGATCGCCTCCGCCACCTTCTCCGGCGTCGAGACCATCCAGCGGGTGGCAGGCCGCGCCAGGAGCTCACGCTGCGGGAGGCCCTCGGTGGCGGCGAACCCCGGGAGCACGAGCGTCACGTGGACCCCGTGGCGCCGCTCCTCCATCTGCAACGCCTCGGTCCAGCCGGTGAGCGCGTGCTTGCTCGCCGAATACGCCCCGGAGCCGGGCCGCGACACCCTGCCGGCCACACTGCCGATGTTGACCACCGAACTGGGCGCCGAGCGCCGCAGCAACGGCAGCAACGCCTCCGTCAGGCGCACCGGTGCGTCGAAGTTGACCGCCATGGTGCGCTGGATCCCGGCCCAACCGTTGGAGCCGAAGCTCCCGCGGCCCCCGACCCCCGCGTTGTTGACCAGCAGGTCCAGGCGGCCGTGCTCCCGCTCGACCTGCTCCGCGACCCGGGCAGGCGTGTCCTGCTCGACCAGGTCGGCCACGATCACACTCGCCGAGCCGAGCTCCGCCGCCAGCGCCTCCAGCCGCTCGCGGCGGCGCGCCAGCAGGATCACGTGGGTGTCGGCCTCCCTGGCCAGGCGCCTTGCCGTCGCGGCTCCGATGCCGCTCGAAGCGCCGGTGACGAGCGCGATCACGGCTCAACCTCCACTTGAGGGTTACCTTCCGGCGTGACGGACTCTGTCACGCCCGTTCTTCCCGGGCAACGGCCGAGCGAGCTCCTCCGTGCGGCCGCTCATGGGTAGCGGTAGAAGCGGAGCCGGTCGTTACGGCCGATCAGCCGCATGCCCGCGCGTTCCATCACCCGCTGCGACGGGACGTTGCCGTGGGCAGTGTCGGCCTCCACCCGCCGGACCTCCGGCTGCGCCAGCGCCCAGCCGATGAGCGCCTGGAGCGCCTCGGTCGCGTAGCCCTTGCCGCGAGCCTGCGCCGCCAGCCCGTAGCCAACCGTGACCGTGCCGGCCCAATCCGGCGGCGCGTGGAACCCGATGTCGCCGACCACGATGGAGTCCGACTGCCGCACGAGCTGGTACATGCCGTAGGGGCCGGGGTCGATGCCCGCGGCGACCGTCCGCAGGAACGCCTCGGCCGCCACCAGCGTTCCCTCGATCGGGTAGCCGCGCATCCACGGCCGCTCGGAATCCCCGCGGCCCTCCAGGAGGTTGCGCGCCTGCGCCGCGTCGAGCTGCAGGAGCCACAGGCGCTTGGTCGGAATCTCGTTCACGATGCCGGTCCTCGAAAGCATTGGCCAGGCGTGCGTGAGCCGGGTATCCTTCCCCTCGCTCACCCGTGGTGATCGTAGCTCAGTTGGTTAGAGCGTCGGGTTGTGGTCCCGAAGGCCGGGGGTTCGAGTCCCCTCGATCACCCTAGTGCCGCAGCCTGCCACGGGCCCGGTTCCCCGTTCCAGACCCCGTGGTAGCCTGCGCGTCGCGTCCGCGCCGGGGACGAACGAGCCGTCCCCGCCCAGCGGGCATCACTGTTGGCGGTCGAGCTCGCCACGGACCGCCGAACGTAGCGCCTCGAGAGTCGATCCCCGCGCTTCGACGAGCAGCTTGATCGCGTGGGGACCGTGGTCTGGCAGGCCAACCAGCGTGCGTGTCCGGCGCTCCGTCGGGTTCGTCTCGGTTTCCACCAGGTCCTCGGCGTCGTCCAGCAGCCCGAGGAGTAGGTGCTCGGGACCGACCTCCTGGTCACGCGCGATCGCCTCCTGGGCGGCGATGCCAAGGCCCCGTGCGCAGACGGGCGGCAGGGGGTCGCTCGACCTCAGGTGAACGACGGGCTGGCTGGATCGGAGCCGCACTCGCTGTGCCGCCCGCCAGTACGCGTCGTCGCCGAACGTCTCGTTCACGCGCCTGGAGACAGCGTCCAGATCGATCCCGAGGGTGGCGAGCAGCTCGCTGTCGCTGGGTTGCGGGCCTGGCAGCACACCCTGGGTGATCAGGCGGTCGACCTCGGCCCGGACGGTCGCGAGATCGAGGCCGTGGGCGCGAAGCACGCGGGCCGCCGGGTTGTCGCCGTGGAGGAGCAGGCCGAGGAGCACGTGCTCGGGCCCCAGGTAGCGATGGTGCAGCCGCCGAGCCTCCTGATGGGCCATGCCGGACGCGATACGAGCAGGCTTGGCGACATCCACCGTTCTGGTGATTTCCACCATCGCGGCTACCTCCGAGACCCGGGGCGGCTGCCCGGGCCATGCTTCTGGTGGACAGCCTGCTTGCTGACCCCCAGCCGGCTGGCTATGTCCTGCCAGGACCAGCCCTTGGTGCGGGCGTTGTCGACCTGCAGGGCCTCCAGGACCTCCAGCAGCCCGCGAAGGGAGGCGACCGCACGCAGGCCGATCTCGGGGTCATGGCTGTTGCTGGCCACGGCCAAGGTCGCCACCTCACGATCAGCCAGGTTCTCCATGCCGTCAAGGTACCTTGACGACTCGAAGGCGGTCAATCCTTTCCTCACCATGGAGCTGTCAGGGAGCCAGCCGGGGGATCTTCTCCCCCGGCTGGCACTTCCTTCCGGGTCACGAGCTGACCCGACGGGCGGTCGGCCAGGCCAGTGGTCATCGTGCCGCTGCTGCCGGCCAGCCCCGGGTGTCCGGTCCTGGTGACCAGCCAGCGTGTGCTCATCGTCCTGGACGGTGCCATCGCCTTCACCCGGACGTGCTGTGGGCGGACGAGGCCGTGGCGCTGCTCGGTGCGCTGGCTGGCGGGGGCCGCGTCGCCACCGACCTGCTGGCGGCACAAGAGGTCGCCAGGTCGTGCGCGGACCTGCCGCTGGCGCTGCGGATCGCCGGGGCACGTCTGGCTTCGCGGCCCCGCTGGCAGGTCAGTGCCCTGGCGGATCGCCTGGCCGACACCCAGCACCGGCTGGACGAGCTGGGCGCTTGGCGACCTCGGCGTGCGAACCAGCTCCCGGGTGTCCCATCAGGAACGGGACAACAGCGCAGACACGGTGGACAGGGCGGCGGCGGCAGCAGCAGCAGCAGCGCTTGGGCTGCTCGGGGACGCCGAACGGGCCGGACATCATCACGGCGGCCGCGGCGCGACTGCTGGACCGCGTACAACTCGAGACCGAGCGGGCGCTCGAGCCCCTGGTCGACGCGGCAGCCCTGGAGACGACCTCACCCGGACGCCGACGCCGTCCCGGCCACCCTTGCCCCGCACCCACACGACGTTGTAGCCGAAGTCCACGTCCTCGAGCTGCATCGCCGCGACCTCTGCGCGGCGAGGCCGGCATCCCGCCGCAGCAGGATCAGCGCGGTGTCCCGACGGGACTCGAACTCCCGTCCCGCGCAGACGTATCCAGCAGCGCCGGTGCAGCGCCGTCTCATCCAGGACGGGACGGGCTGCTCGGGGACGGCTGGCGGCTTGAGCTTGGCCATGGGGTTGGCCTTGATCTCGTCCTCGTCCTCCAACCAGTGGTAGAAGACCCGCAGGGCTCAGGTACCGGTTCGCGGCCGTGCCGGGCTTGTGGCGCGCGAGCAGTCAACCGAGGAACGCTTCGATATCCTCGGTGCGGGCGTCGACAAGGCCGTCCCGCTCTCCCGCTCGGAGGTGCGCGGCGGGCTGGCCGAGAGCCTCCAGGTGGGTGTGGATGGTGTGCTACACTGCCCGCCGCGATCGGCCGAGGTGAAACCGCAGGTCAACCGCAGTATCGCACGCGCCGCTAGCTCAATTGGCAGAGCAGCTGACTCTTAATCAGCGGGTTCGGGGTTCGAGTCCCTGGCGGCGCACCCCCCTGACCAGCGGTTTTTGTCCTCCGCGACCGTCGTCCACCTCCAGTGGGTGGCCGCATGCTAGGGACGAGCCCGTGACTGGTCCGGCTGCGGGCCACTAGCGCCGCGGTCTTGTCGGCTGCCTGCCGGCCAGCCTTCCCGATCAGGTGGTAGTAGGTGTCGCAGGTAAGCCGGGATCCACCGTGTCCGTTTTCTCCTGCTGGGATTTCGGTGTTCGGAGAGATTGGATTGAGCCTGGACGGGCGTGCGGGAGGACACCAGCCGGCACGATCACCTCACTTGGG
>WNFY01000643.1_pt1 | contig 31745 bp, 25 predicted proteins | sample 5400091 | NCBI WGS metagenome assembly WNFY01 (sample SAMN13153364, study PRJNA577476) | soil metagenome | isolation source: 60 cm soil or saprolite under grassland replicate 1 | place: USA:California | collected 2016-06-15 | reverse complement strand
CCGACTAACAACGTGGCGATTATTGGCGACCCACGCAATGATGAGAATATGATGATAGCTGGTCTGCACGCAGCTTTTCTGTTGTTTCATAATCATGCGGTGGACCTCATTCGATCACAGAACCCGGGGATCCCTGACAATGACGCTTACTCTCAAGCGCACCGCCTGACTGTGTGGCACTACCAGTGGATCATCCTTCACGAGTTCCTGCCGCACATTGTCCCTCAGTCGGTTATAGATGATGTGCTAACAAACGGTCGCCATTTCTATGACCCGTTACACAACGAAGCCTTTATTCCAGTAGAGTTCCAGATCATTTACCGCTTTGGGCACAGCATGGTGCGCCCCTCTTACCGCGCCAATCTCCACGGCGACAACGGACAGCCATTCTTTGGTATGATTTTCGATCCGGCAGAGCCAGGCAACCCCGATCCCATCGACCTCCGTGGCAACGCCAGGGCTCCCAGGCGCTTTATCGGTTGGCAAACCTTCTTCGATTTTGGCGGCGCTTACAGTGCCGATGTGCGCCCCAACAAAAGAATCGATACCAAGGTTTCAACGCCACTTTTCCAGCTTCCCTTGGAGGTGATACCCAGCGGAACGCCGCCCGTCTCGCTGATGGAGCGCAATTTGTTAAGGTGCGTGACATGGATGCTGCCGTCTGGTCAGCGCATCGCAAATGAGATGGGTATCCCACCGCTCAGTAACAGCGACCTGGCAGAGCTGCAGACGATTCGTCCCTCGTTTGTCCAATCAACGCCGCTTTTCTATTACATTTTGAAGGAAGCTGAGCTGAGGGAGGACGGACTACGCCTTGGGCCTGTAGGTGCGCGGATCGTAGCCGAAGTATTTTTCGGACTGCTTCAGCTAGACCCCGACTCTTACTTCAGTGTGCAACCCGCCTGGTTACCGACGCTGCCAACTCACGACGGGACACCAGAGAGTTTTCGCATGATCGACTTTTTGACTTTTGCCGGGGTAGATCCGACCAGCCGCGGCCAGTAATCTCCGGTTCAAGAGACGAGCTCCAAAATTTCCGCGTCTTCTCGCGTATTGAGTGGGCGAGCAAAAATTACAACCTATCAATCCAAAAAAGGAAGAAAACTATGAAAAAGCTACCCATAAATCCACCAATCACTTTCACTTCCCTGCCTCGGCGTAACCCCTGCCAAGCCGTAACACCGCAAAGGCGCGTCGGCAAAAGCGGGTTTGTGAATCTGCGCGTTTTGTTTGGCCTGCTTGTTATGCTCGCCGGAGTTTTTCTGGCGCTGCTTAGCTTTGGTCCCGCGACAGCGGGATTCGCGCAGGGAACAACGCGCGAGCAGATGGCGGTAGCTCTGGCCCAAGCCCTGGCTATCCAGCCGCCCGCGTGCGTGCTAGGCCAGGAGATGTTCAATGACGTGCCGGCCAGCAGCCCGTTCTGCCCATTCATCGAAGAGCTGGCCCGCCGCGGCATCACGGGCGGTTGTGGAGGTGGCAGCTACTGCCCTAACGCGTCGGTGAGCCGCACACAGATGGCGGTCTTCATCTTTAAGGCGACGGAGGCCTTCCACATCGTCGGTGACAACAACACCGCGGCAGGAACCCAGGCTCTCCAGAGCCTGACCACCGGCATCGACAACACGGCCATCGGTTTTCAAGCCCTCGTCAGCAACACCGAAGGCCAGGAAAATACGGCCGCTGGCGCTCAGGCGCTTTTGAGCAATACCACTGGCATCCAAAACACTGCCACTGGTGCCTTCGCCCTTCTTAGCAACACAGAAGGAAGCGCAAACACAGCCACTGGTGATAGTACACTCGCTAGCAACACCACCGGCAACTTCAACACGGCCAACGGTACTTTCGCGCTCAACCGCAACACTGTCGGCGATGCCAACACAGCCAACGGTTATCAAGCGCTCTTGCACAACATGACCGGAGAGCAAAATACCGCCAACGGTTTGAGTGCGCTCCTTTTTAACACCGGAGGCAGCAACAACACGGCCAACGGTAGCATTGCACTCAGTAGCAACACCAGTGGGAACCGCAACACAGCCGACGGTTTTGCTGCGCTATCGAGGAACACCATGGGCAGCGACAACATTGCACTGGGTGCACAAGCAGGCGCGAATCTTACGACAGGCAATAACAATATCGATATCGGCAATCAGGGTGTTACTGGGGAGTCGAGCACGATTCGGATCGGCACGGCATCAGCCCACACAAGAACCTTTATTGCCGGCATTAATAGCACAATGGTTTCAGGTGGCGCAGTTTTCGTCAATGGCGCTGGGCAGCTTGGCATACAGATATCCTCGGCGCGCTTCAAGGACGAGATCAAGCCGCTGGGCAAAGCCAGCGAAGCGATTCTGGCGCTCCGACCGGTCGTTTTCCGTTACAAGAATGAGATTAATCCAGATCGTACTCCTCAGTTCGGCCTGGTGGCTGAGGAAGTCGAAAAGGTGAATCCCGACTTGGTCGTGCGTGACAAGAATGGCGAGATCCTCACCGTCCGTTACGAAGCGGTGAACGCGATGTTGCTCAATGAGTTTCTCAAGGAACACAAAACTGCGCGGGAGCTGAAGAAAGAAATTGCAGCCCTGAGTGGGCGAGTGAAAGAACAGGATTCGAAAATCCAAAAAATGAGCGACCAGATCCAACTGAGTAAATGTGCTCCGCAGTTGGCGCATAACAGCCGATGAGAAATTTGTAAGGCGACTGATCTCGAGTGCCTCTTTTGGGGACCTCGCAGAAAACGTAGTTCTCCGCGACTGCTGACACCGCAGGCGGCGGTTGTGACGCGTCTGTCAGCGGGCAGTAGCTGTTCGTGTCGGCAAACGCGCGTTGCCTTGTCAAACCACAACAATTATTGATCTCTGAAAGCTATGGCTGCACAACGAGACGAGAAGTTCATGCGGGCTGCGCTAAACGAGGCAAAGAAGGCGCTCGGTCAGACTAGCCCAAATCCCGCGGTTGGCGCGGTTCTCGTTGTCGGCGATCGAATCGTGTCGAGAGGACATCACCGGGCAGCCGGCCGCGATCACGCTGAGGTTGAATGCCTTCGCAATTTCGGTGCGCCACTGCCCGCCCGGGCCACGCTTTACGTTACGCTGGAACCGTGTTCCACAGAAGGACGCACTGCTCCGTGCACAGATGCGATACTTCAAGCGGGAGTCAGGAACGTCGTTGTCGGCGCGATTGACGTAAATCCGCGTCACTCAGGCAGGGGCATTATGCAATTGCGAAATGCGGGCGTCAGTGTACGAGAGGGCGTTTTGGCCGATGACTGCGCGCAAATTAACGAGGCGTTCAACAAGTGGATTGTTACCGAGCGCCCTTTTGTTATCGCAAAGTGCGGAATGTCGCTCGATGGTCGATTGACGCGACCTCCCGGTGAGTCTCGTTGGATCACAGGCCCTTCCGCCCGCCGTCACGCACATCAACTTCGCGTCCAAGTGGACGCAATTTTGGTTGGAGCGGAAACCGTCCGAGCGGACAATCCTCGGTTGACGGTGCGCGGCGTTCGTGGAGCGCGACAGCCCTGGCGCGTCGTGCTGACTCGCTCAGGAACGCTGCCGCGTCGCGCACAGTTATTTTCTGACCGGTTCAGTTCACGGACGCTGATTTATCAACGCCAGTCTCTGGCTGCCGTGTTTAAAAATCTAGGCAAGCGAGGCGTCACTAGCGTGTTGATTGAGGGCGGCGGCGACGTGCTGAGCCAGGCGGTTGACGCGCGCCTCATTGATAAATTGCAGCTCTATCTGGGTCCCATTTTAACCGGAGGGCCGGTAATCGCGTTCCCGGGACGCGGGGCTGAAACTGCCGCAAATGCACTTCGCCTTCGGCATGTTTCGTACCATCAGATCGGCCAAAGCGTTTGCATCACGGCATATCCAGAAATTTCTGAACTCGAATAAATCGGAAAACTTTCTCTTCCGTCTCCTGTTTAATCACTAGGAGGAAAAACAATGAAAAAACTTCTCTTAATTGGATTGGTGACAGGGGTACTGGCTTTCGTTCCTGCGCAGCGTTCTGACGCTCAAGTTTACTTCTCAGTTGGATTCGGAGGCCCGGGTTACTACGGATACTATCCGTATGGATACTACTATCCATACCGCTATTCCTACTACCGACCGTATCGGTATTACGGCTATTCCCGGCCTTACTATTGGTACGGCGGGCACCGGAATTACTATCGTCACCACCGATACCACCACTACTATCGTCGGTAATAAGCTGACGTAGTATCTAGAAATCCAGTTCGAGCTGGCTCGAGAGCGCAATCTCGAGCCAGTTTTTTTCCAGGAACCGCTCGGATAGAAAATAGAGGACCGGCCGTTATTTCTTTGGTTTGGGCGACTCTACCGATTTTGTGGCCGGACCCTTGGTTGGCTGATCAATCTGGAACTCTTTTTTCAGTTGCCGGATCAGTTCCGGCAGCTGCTGCTGTCGTTCGGCTTCGATTTGTTGCCGCAAGGTTTGTTCCACTTTTCGGCGTTCCTGGATGTACCGCGATTCAAACTGAGCGCGTTCCTGCGGATTCAAATGGAGGCCTGAGTCGCGAACCGCCGCGTCGGTCTCGCGCTTAATGGCCTCACGACGCAAATTCTCTCGCTGGCGCATTACGTTGCGCTCAGCTGGAGTCATCCGCAGCCAACGCTCGGCGTTGCGTTGAAAATTTTGTCGGGCTGCGGGCGGCATTGCCATCCAGCGCTCGCGTGTGCTTGGGACTTGAGGACGCCCGCGAGGCTGCCCGGCCGCCGGGCGCCCAACGGGCCGATGTGACTGTGGTTGCCCTTGTGCGGCAGAGCAGAACAAAACGAAAGCCGACAAAGCGACGATCAGTTTACATAGTTGGCTTTTCTTCCCACACGGTATTTTCATCCCAAGCGATCAGTTCATCCAGATCGGCCACGACGTCATAATCTTGGGGATCGATTTTTGCCACCACATCTGAGTCATTTGCAGCCTTTGTCTGGGAGACCGGATGATGCGTGGCGACAGCCATACCGATCGCGACGATCAAGACAGCAGACGCTGCGGCAAGTCTCCGCCAACTGAGCCAGCTGCGAATCCGATCAAAGCGAGTCGCTTCCTGGCGGACGCTTCTCACCACGTTCCGAGCGAAGAATGGCGAAAGCGTGGGCTGGGAAACGCGGCCGAGGATGTCCCACAATTGCTTGTCATCTTCAAGATCCATAGTCTCCAGACATTAAACTATCTGCAGAGTTGGAAGTTGCGCTCGAATGCCAAGCATAATCACAGTCCGGGAGCTTCCAGGAAGCCTTCGAGTTGCCGAATACGAGTTGGGTGCCGCATTTTACGCAAGGCCTTTGCTTCGATCTGGCGAATACGCTCGCGGGTCACCTGAAATTGCCGGCCTACTTCTTCCAGGGTTCGGCTATATCCATCGACCAGCCCAAATCGTTGCTCGAGGACCTGCCTTTCACGATCAGTGAGCGTCTCCAGTACGTCCTTGATTTTTTCCTTCAACAACACAATCGCAGTCATGTCGCTCGGATTTTCGGCGCCCCTGTCTTCGATAAAATCGCCAAAATTGGTCTCCTCGCTCTCGCCCACCGGCGATTGAAGCGAGATTGGTTGCTGCGCCATCTTGAGGACTGACCGCACCCGATCCACTGGCAGGAGGACTTCTTCGGCCACTTCCTCGGGACTGGGCTCCCGCCCGTATTCCTGCACCAGCTGTTTTTGCACACGCATGAGCTTATTAATCGTCTCAATCATGTGTACCGGGATGCGAATCGTGCGGGCCTGGTCGGCGATTGAGCGGGTGATGGCCTGGCGAATCCACCATGTCGCGTACGTGGAAAACTTGTATCCGCGTCGATACTCAAACTTCTCGACCGCCTTCATTAACCCCATGTTTCCTTCCTGGATCAGGTCGAGGAAGGACAGACCGCGATTGGTGTATTTTTTTGCGATCGAGATGACGAGACGGAGGTTGGCTTCCACCATTTCGGTTTTGGCCTTGAAGGCCTGGCGCATCCAACCCTTAAGCGTCTGGTACTCTTTCGCATATTCGGCAAGCGAGAACCATAGCCCTTTTTCCAGCTCGCGGATTTTGTTCTGAAGCTGCAATCGCCGTTTCTTGCTGCGAGGATTTTTGGACAGCTCAGTTTGCAGGTAAAGCGAGGTGTGGTGCGCATCATCCGCCAGGTGCACAAATTCCTCCGTCACCTTCTGCTTGAGATAAAAAAGAGGATAAAGCCTCTGCAACGAAGTCATCATCCTTTGCAATGCCCGGAGCTTCTGCGGTCGTTTTTTTGAAGAATTGCGCGCGACCTCGCAAAACTGCCATGTGATCGACCCGCTTAATTGTTCCACCTGTTTGCAGAGACGCGGGAGATTTTTCATATACCTCTCCCGGCTCTCGATTTTCTTGTCGAGAATTACCCGATCGAACCGTTCCCTGCCCTCGATCAGCTTCCTGGCGAGATCCAGGTGGGCCTGCGCGACAAAACCGAAGCGATTGATGTGCTTCAGCACCATGTCTTCGGCTTCCTCGATGCGTTTGGATATTTCTACTTCCTGTTCGCGGGTGAGGAGCGGCACCTGGCCCATCTGCTTGAGATACATCCGCACTGGGTCATCCAGGATATCGACCTTGGTTTCGGTTCGCTCTTCCTCTTCCAGATCCTCCTCTGTATCTTTTTTCCCGTCCTTATAGCGGTCGACTTCCGACGCTTCGATAATGTCGATCTCCAGGCGACGGAGCCGCGTGAGGATAAGGTCCAATTCATCGGCGTCAGTGATTCCCTCGGGCAACGCCTCGTTTAAGTCGTCAAAAGTGAGATAGCCTTGTTCCTTCGCGAGCTTGATCAGCTCGCGAATGCGGCTCTGTAATTCAATCGCCGAGTACAACCGAGACGCTGCCATTTGCTCTCGTGGCTCCGGCAACGATCCGTTGCGTTGGGTTGAACGGGCTCTGCGTTTGGCTTTGAGCGCCACGACTCGTGGTTGTTTCTTGAGCTTCCGACGAAGTCGAAGAGCAACAGGTCTTTTTGATGAACCGCGGCGCTGGGCCTGTTTAAGCCGTTTCGCCGACGACTGTCGGCTGCCCCCCCTGTGTTTCGAATGCCTGGCCAAGATAGTGCGATTAAGGATTTGACTAAGACGTTCGATTTGCCGCCGGCAATTGGTCGACAACTAATTGTCGCCCGAGCCGACGGGCTGCGAAAGCTCGCGGAGTTGCCCCTGCAGGTCAAGGATTTGTTTCTGCAAATTTACGATCTCTCCGGTGCTAAGATTCGGGAGTTTTATTCGGTTCGTGGCGACATCAAGTTGCCGGCGCAAGACCGCCTGGCGGATGCCGAGCCACCATTTTTCGACCATCGCTCCAGCATTGGGCGGCGCTTTTTGGAGAAGCCACGCAGAGACCAGTCGCTCTTCGGGAGGGGAAAGCGTGACCATGAAAGCGTTGAGTGAGGCGGCGTCATCCGGATGCAGGTCGCTTTTAAGGATAAGGGCAAGAATTTCTCCATCCGGGACTTGAGGGAGAATTTCGCGCCAATTCTGTTCACGCAGAAATTCGCGTGCTTTTTCGTCTAGCAACGCCAGCAGACAAAGCATGGCGACATCGTGCCGCGGAACCGGGGCTGTCTCGTCTGCCTTAGACGGACCATCCGGTTCAGATTGATCGGCTAATCGAACTGATTCAGTTCTCCGCTTGGGCAGCAGCGATTGAAAATCTTGAGCGGCGACACCCAGATGCGCGCTGACTTTGCTCACAACTTCCCCCCGCATGAGTGGATCACGGATGCGCGAAACAGTCTCAGCCAGACTTCTCGCCAACTGCATCTTGGCGCCTAACGAACCGAGATCAATACCGGTAGTCTCACGCTCGATCCAGTAATCGAAAAAATCACGCGCGCCGGCAACGCGGCTTTCGAATGCCTCTTTCCCTTCGCGCCGGACCAGGGAATCAGGATCTTCTCCTGCTGGTATCTGGGCAACCCGCACAATCAAGTCATTCTGGAGCAGCGCGTCGAGCGAACGCTCGGCGGCTTTCTGGCCAGCTGCGTCGGCGTCGAAGCAAAGCACAACTTCGTTTACAAAGCGTTTCAACACCCGCGCCTGATTTTCCGTGAACGCTGTGCCCTGCGGTGCGACCACGTTCGTGATTCCTGCCTCAAACAAACTTATCAAATCGAGTTGCCCCTCGCAGACAACAGCGCAGTTTGCCTCGATCAGCGCGCGCTTGGTCTTGTGCAGACCAAAGAGCACCTTGCCTTTTCGAAAAAGCGGCGTCTCCGGTGAATTCAAATATTTTGCCGCTCCCTCCGCGTCTTTCAAAAGACGGCCGCTGAAGGCGATCACTTCGCCGACGTCGTTGCAGATCGGAAAAATAATTCTTCCCCGAAAGCGATCGTACGCTCTTGAGCCTTCAACCGGCGCTCTTTCTGCGTCATCCCTTGTTTTTGCGAGTCCGCTCGTAATGAGGTCGCGCGTTTGGTAGCCCTGTGCGCGCGCCCAGCTACCAAACGCGTCCCATTCGTCCGGAGCGTAACCAAGCTGCCAATGTTTGGCGGTTTCAGCCGTAATCCCGCGATGTTTTAAATATTTTCGGGCTGGTTCACCGACATCTCTTTTTAGCAGATTCTCATGGAACCATTCGGCAGCGTCGGCATGCAATTTCAACAATGTCCGGCGCGCCTCATATCGCCGATCTCCATCCTCCGCACCGCGCGTCTCCGCCACTGTAATTCCGGCGCGCACCGCGAGCTTCCGCACAGCCGATGGAAAATCGGTATGCTCGTAGTCCATGACGAACCGGAAAACACTCCCGCCCGCGCCACAACCGAAGCAATGGAAGGTCTGCCGGCTCGGGCTGACCGTGAACGAAGGCGTTTTCTCCTGATGAAATGGGCAGAGCGCCTTGAAATTCGTCCCGGCACGTTTGAGCGGAAAATACGAACCGATCACGTCAACAATATCGTTCGCGGCAGCAATCTGCTCGATCGTTTCCGAAGGGATCGTTCCCATGCGCGCCTGATTATTTTTGCCTCGTTTGGCTTTTGAAGCGATGCCAAACTTACGCAGTGCGCTTGCGTTTCAAAACAGTCATTGCAGGGCGTCTGTATCAGACGCCCCATCGAAATGACGCGCTGGCGTTTCACAGAAACGCCCTACAATCTTGCGCTGTGTGAAAACGAAACTCTCGATGCTCGCGTTGATATGCTCTCTCGTGGCGGCGACCGCTCATTCGAGTGAGACAATTCACAAGGGCGACGTAGTCGTCGTGCCGCTTCGCGGCGAAATTGCGCCTTCGCTGCTCGCGTTCCTCCGGCGCGCAGTGAAAACAGCCGAGAGCAACGAAGCGTCCGCAATCATTTTCGACATGAACACATACGGCGGCCGACTCGATACAGCGACCGACATCGTCAACGCGCTCAACCAATCCAAAATTCCGACCTACACGTTCATCAACACGAACGCCGGTTCGGCCGGTGCCCTTATCGCCATGGCCACACAACACATTTACATGGCACCGGTGAGCGCAATTGGCGCCGCCGCACCGATCCTCCCGACGGGCGAAGATCTTCCCTCCACGGCAAAGGAGAAGACGATTTCGTATTGGTCTGCGCTCATCCGTGGTTCAGCGACCCGGAACGGCCATAATCCCGACGTCGCAGAAGCGTTCATGAACAAGGACAAAGAGGTCAAAATCGGCGACCGGATCGTTCACCCGAAAGGAACTGTGCTCACACTCAATGCCCAGGAAGCAGCTGAAAGGATCAATGGCAAACCGTTACTCGCAGAAGGTGTCGTCGACTCGGTTAGTGATCTAATCAAGAAAGCCGGTCTAAAAGGAAACGAAGTCAACATCGAGCCGACTGGCTTCGAGCAAATCGCGTTTTGGATCACCGCGCTTGCGCCGTTACTGCTGCTAGGAGGAATTCTCGGCGCGTATCTGGAATTCAAAATTCCAGGCGTGACGTGGCCGGGTGTTATCTCTGCGATTTGTTTCGCCCTGTTCTTCCTGGGGCATTACCTGGCCGGTCTCGCCGGCTGGGAAGTCGTTGCGCTATTCATTCTCGGAATGGTTCTGGTCCTGATCGAGATTCTGTTTTTCGCGCATAGCACAATAGTTTTCGGTGTCGTCGGCGTTTTCCTCATGCTTGCTTCGCTGCTGTGGACGATGATCGATCGCTATCCGGGTCAAAATTTCTTCCCGACCGGCAAAATGCTTGCGATGCCGCTGCTCAATATGTTCATCGCGATCGTCGGCTCATTTATCGTGATCGCTTTGCTTGCGCGTTACCTGCCGCGCACGAGTATTTATCGCCGGTTCGCCTTGATGGATTCAAGTCCGCCGGGACCATCGCTCGCCGGCGTGCCGCGACAGTTCGCAACTGCGATCGCCTTGACTCCAGGAATGCAAGGCACCGCGGTTACGGTCTTGCGACCGAGTGGCAAAGCGCGTTTCGCCGATCATGTAGTCGATGTGGTCACTGAAGGCGAATTCATCGCCTCGCAAACACCGGTGACCGTCATCCAAACCGATGGGATGCGAATTGTAGTGAAAAGCGCAGAGCAGATCTAGCTTTGCAGTCGCTCCGTCGAAGATGGAAAACGGCATTGACTTGGGAATCTTAGCCTCTCCAAAATCAGCAAAGCGTAAATGAGTGACGTTAGTCCAAAGATTTCGCGTCTGACCCAAGTCCTGTTGTTGCTGCTTGTGATTGGTGTGTGGGGAGTGCTCCTGTTTCTGTGGTTTTCGCGTGCTCGATCCGGAGCCGACGCCTCTGCGGACAAAAGATTTGACGTTATTACCGCCGAGCGCATCAACATTGTCGATGCCGACGGCAAACCGCGTCTGGTGATCACCAATCCTGCGCGGTTCCCTGATGCAGCGATTCGCGGCAAGAGCTATAAACGCAGCATCGGAGATAATGCGGGCATGTTGTTCTATGACGTCGACGGCACCGAAACCGGCGGCTTGGTGACTGCTACAGCTGCGTGGGGACGTTATGCGGCATTAATTTTCGACTACACAAATCCATCGACCGATGGCGTAGGCATTTTTAGAATCGAAAGCGCAGACGGCAAGACATATTCGGCTGGCCTGAGCGTCATTGATCGCCGTCCACACGCACTCGCGGAAAACCAGAACAGCCAAGGTGTCGAACGCGCCAAACTGGAAACGAAGGACGGCAACGCGGAGCTGGTCATTTCCGATACCGAAGGCAAACCGCACATCCTGCTTGGCGTTGACCGCGCTAATACCCCTCGGCTGGAAATTCGTGACGCGGAAGGCAACGTCAAGCATCGCTTTCCGCCGCAATAGCACTGCCGATAGGGAACTGAGCCGGATTTCAACCGCCGGCAACGACGCGGATCAATTCAACACGGTCGCCTTCGGCTAAGAGTCGCCCGGCCCATTCATGCCGATGGACGGCGAGGCCGTTGTGCTCGACTAAAATTGATTGCGGTGGGAATTGATAACGATCGATTAACTCCGCAATCGTTTTAGCCTCGCGGGAATCCACGGACTCGCCATTCAGTGAAATCGTCATGCGCCGCAAAGGGCTTGGTCCCAATCTTTCCACACCGGCTCGAGTCCGCGACGGCGTAGGACTGCGGCGATTTCGGCCGGGGAACGTTCGTCGCTGATCTCGAATTGACCCGTAGCGAGTTCATCTTCGCCGTGCTGGTATTCGGGTACAACGATGCGGCCGCGCACAGTGCGATGGAGATGTTCGCGGCCTTGCCGGGTATAACCGCCAGGCTCGGTGTGGCTGCCGGCGCTCATCATCGTTACTCCGATTGACGCCAGCGAATCCCGCAGCGAGGCGCGTTCACGAGTGCTAAGCACGATCCCAAGCTGCGGGAAAGTAATCCGCAAAGCGCAAACCAATTGCACCAGTTCGCGGTCCGTCATCGAGAAGAGCGGATGAAATCCGCCAGCTGCCGGACGCAACCGCGGCAAGCTTACCGTGATTTGCGCCTGCCAGCAGTGTTTAAACAAATATTCCAAATGTGCCGCTAGCGCGATCGCTTCATCCTGCCAGCGCGACAAACCGATCAGCGCGCCGACACCAAGCCGGCGAAAACCGGCTGCATAACCGCGCTCGACGCAATCGAGTCGGAAATTAAAATCGCGTTTCGGTCCGGAAGTATGCATCTCCGCGTAAATGCCGCGATTGTAGGTCTCCTGATAAACGACGAGTCCTTCCGCGCCCGCTTCGACAATCGGTACATAATCTTCTGTCTCCATTGGGCCCACTTCGATGGAAATTGAGGAAAAATCAGGAGCAAGCGCGCGCACGCATTCGGCAAGATAGGCGTGCCCCGCAAATTTTGGGTGCTCGCCCGCGACGAGAAGAATCTGTCGAAACCCCTGGCGAGCGAGATGCTGCGCTTCGGTGATCACTTCATCGACATCGAGCGTGACGCGAAGGATCGGATTGTCGCGCGAGAAACCGCAATACCGGCAGTTATTGATGCATTCGTTGGACAGATACAGCGGAGCGAACAGACGCATCGTCCGCCCAAAATTCTGCAGGGTAAGGGAGCGCGAAGCCTGCGCCATTGTTTCGAGCTCCTGATCCGATTTCTGCGCGATTAACTGCTCGAAGCACTCGACCAGCTCCGATTTCCGCAGTGCCAAATTGTCGAGAGTCTCAACGAACGACATCAAAATAATCTCGGACGCATGTGAGCGTTCGCAAACGCCAACCGTAATTGGTCACGGCTCATACAACTGCATCAGCTTTCTTGTTGCTGCGCAAGGAAAGCTCCTCTATCCCGACCGTTAGCAAAGCGGCAGAGCGCCGCTGCACTCCAAGACGCGAGCATGAAATAACGTAGAATTGACAGCTACGTTTTGGACTGCGCAGCGTTCTGCCGCTTTTCGCGCGCTCAAAATCGAGGACATGATCTGTAAAAAAAGCGGCGTCCGACATTCCGGACGCCGCTTTAGCCAAAAACGATTCTCAGTCCGTTAGAACGCGAAATTAACTCCGGTGCGGACCATGCCAAAGTTGTTCTTCGGTCCATCGACGAAATTCCAGCTGAAATCGCTGACCCAGCCAATGTGCGGGGTCATGCGAACTTCCATGCCGCCGCCGACCTGGCCGATTGCCCGCGACTCGGAGCCAGTTTGCTCAGTGCGAATGATTCCATCGGTCACGACAACGTTCGTCTTTTCGCCGCCACCAAAGATTCCGCCGCCTCCACCAAAAATGTACGGCGAGAATCGCGTGCACGGGATCGGGTAGCGCAGCGTCAATGTGCCTAGCACAGAACCGACTGCGCGGCTCTCATGTCCAGTATGGACGTCGAAGATACCGTTATTAAGATCGACAAAAACATCCTCAAACGCGCGCCTGGCATCCACCGCCCAACCTTCAATACCGACACCGAAGTAACGGTGGAAAAAGTATTTGAGGTCAATGCCACCGCCGAAGGCATGATCCGTTTCGAGATAGCGATCGTCCTGCCAATTGTTTCCTGTGAAAATGTAAGTTCCCCACAGACCGACGTTAAACTCGTTGTCTGCGTACCATTGCGGACACGGTGGCGGCGCCACCTGTTTCATCTCCTTTCCGGAATATGTTTCAGTCCCAGCAACCGCTGCCGAAGTGATTGCAGCGCTGCATAACAGCCCCAACACCATTCTCTTCATTCTATTTCTCCTTTGGTTAAGTCTCTCCTCAGTTTCTTACGCTCCAAACACTCCTTTAGAGCGCGCAAGGTAATAACGAAACTCGCTGTTACCCTGGATGCCCGACTCTTGGGCAAGCAACGAGAAATTGCAAGGATTTTTTGGTGTAAGGCACTGCCTTACGCGTGGAGCTCCGCACCGGTATTTGCGTCGGTAATGACAAACTTTTCGTGGTGAAACGTGGGATCGCCACGAAAGGCGAGCCGGCCCGCATAGCGGCGCTCCAACTCCACCAACGATTCTTCGTCTTCTTCCTTCAACCGTTTCAGCACACCGGGATTCAGAATCACTCGAATATCATGAATGCTGTCCTGATACTTGCGCATGACGGTATTGAGAGTCCGATGTAATTCTACGCTCGTGGTCATGGACGTTTTTACGACGCCCCGTCCACCGCAGTACGGACAGTTTTCGTAAATCGTATCGCTCAGGCTTTCCTGCGCTCGTTGACGGGTCATTTCCATCAAACCGAGTTGCGAAATCGGGAGAACATGTGTCTTGGCTTTGTCGCGATTGAGCCGCTCCTTCATCAAACTGTAAACTGCCTGCTGGTCTTTACGGCTCTTCATATCGATGAAATCGGCTATGATTAGCCCACCGATATTGCGCAAACGAAGCTGACGCGCGATTTCATCTGCGGCCTCCAGGTTGGTTTGCAAGATAGTTTTCTCCACGTCGCGGCCGCCTTTGTTTCGGCCTGTGTTCACGTCAATTGCTACCAGCGCTTCGGTTTCGTCGATCACGATGTAACCGCCACACTTCAACCAGACCTGCCGATGGAAAGCGTCATCGATTTGCTTTTGCACGCCGTACGTTTCGAAAATCGGCATCGCGCCATCGTAATGGTGCACCCGGTTCCGGGCGCGTCGGGAAATCTGCCCGATCATTTCGATCATTCGTTCTGTTGCCGCGCGGTCGTCGCAAACGACTTCGTCGATTTCCTCGGTGAGAAAATCGCGCACTGTTCGCCCGACCAAATCCGGCTCCCCAAAGAGGCGGCATGGGGTTAGTTCCTCACGAATCAGCTGCTCGACCTGGGCCCATTGGTCGAGAAGAAAACGCAGATCCCGCACAAAGTACCTTGCCCGCTGGCCTTCACCGACGGTGCGGATAATGACTCCAACGCCGTCGGGAATATCCAGTTCACGCACAATCTTGCGCAACCGTTCGCGCTCCTTCTGGTTTTCAATTTTTCGCGAGATGCCACTGCGATCGCTAAACGGCATCAGCACCAGGTAGCGCCCGGCAAAACTGAGATTCGTGGTTACCCGCGGTCCTTTGTTCCCGATGGGACCCTTGGTGACCTGCACAATGACATCCGAGCCGACCGGATAAATACTCGGTATATCTTTAACCGTGATCCGTTTTCGCGGTCGCTTGCTCCCGCGGCGATCGATTTCCTCAATGCCGCTGTCGAGCGCAGCCGGAATTGCATCCCAAAAATGAAGGAACGCATTTTTCTCGAAGCCGATGTCGACAAACATCGCCTTCAACCCCATCTCGATGTTTTTGACTTTACCCTTGTAAACGCTGCCGACGATATTCCGTGAGCTCTTACGCTCGACACTGTACTCCTCGAGCCGGCCATTCTCGAGCACGGCGACCCGGGACTCGAGCTTTTCCACGCTGAGTATGAGCTTTTTGCCGGTCTTTCGTGAGGAAAGACCCAAAAGTTTTCTTACTTTGTCTATCATAAAACGAAAAGGGTTGTCCGATCAGAAGCGGAACTGACCAAATGCACTGAGGCGATAGTTCTGGTCGGGTGTTCATCGTGGTGGTGTTCCACGCCGGCGGTTAGATGGCTGCGGTGGCGGAGGTGCAGGCGCCTGGCGCCGACCTATTCCAAAAATCTTTTGGAAGAAATTACGGGGAGCTGGCGTCGCAGCGGGAACAGCGCGGGCCGCCGCAGCGCCTCGCTTGCGCACTTTGCCCTGAGAATCTGCTTCCGGTTCGACGTCGGGCGAGGCGTCTGAGCTTGCCATCTGGGCGGTGGTAGCCTGCGATTGGTCCGCAGTTTCTTCGTCCTCGCCTCCGAGATTGCCTCCCTTTTCGTTATAAGCGACTGATTTGATTAATTGTAGCGGATTGGCGTGATGTGCAGGTGTAAGCCAGGCTACCTGCATGTCGAATTTGCCTTCATCCAGCGCGAGCGAGCGCTCCAAGATTCTGTCCGCGATCGGGCCCGCGACTTCGCCGCCGTGCCCAGAGGCGCCCTGGACCATCACTGCGACGACGTACTTCGGATGGTCGAACGGCGCGAAACACGTAAACCACGCCACGTTTTCCTCTTGTCCACGATCAGTGGCCTGCGCAGTACCAGTCTTCCCCGCTACTACCCAATCTTTCAAACGCGCTCTGCCGCCGGTGCCGCCGTCTTCATTGACAACCTTCCAAAGGCCCTTGCGAACCAACTCGATGTGATCAGGGGAGATTTCCTGTCGTAAATCCGATCGCACGCGCGGCGGTGGCGCTGCTGGATTACCTTGCTCATCTAAGACCGGAGAGCCGTCTTGCTTCAAAACTTTATCGACCAGACGTGGGTAATAGCAGATGCCGCCATTTGCGATCGCCACGTAGGCCATTGCCAATTGCAAGGGCGAAACAAGCGTGTAGCCCTGACCGATTGAAACATTGGCGGTTTGCGCTTGTGACCACCTCTCCTGGGGATGGTGAATTTGCATCCACTCTGGCCCCGGCATATTGCCGGTTTGTTCGCCTGACAGTTGCAGGCCCGATTCTTCGCCCATGCCCAACATCTTGCCAACGGCGTCAATCGACTGAATGCTGGCGGCATTACCGTACTGATAGAAAAAGGAGTCGCACGATACCTTGATCGCATCAGCGACTCCGATGGTACCGTGCGTGTAATGTTTCGCCGCTACCCAGCATCGGAAAAAGTGGTCGCCGTAGCTCACACCGCCACCGCAACTGTATTTGGCCCCCGCTAGATTTTTCGTGCCACGCAGACCGGCGAGCGCCGTGATGAGCTTGAATGTTGACCCCGGCGGCAGACAGCTGATAGCGCGGTTGACTAATGGATCGCCCTCGTCTTTCTGCAGTGCAGTCCAATCCTTGGCCTTGATGCTCGGGATGAAAGTATTTGGATCGAACGAAGGCACAGAAGCCATCGCCAAAATGTTGCCGTTGTTTGGATCGACGACTACTGCGCCCGCCCGGCTTACGGCGCGCAGCGCTTCTTCTGCAATAGCTTGAATGCGCGCATCGATGGTCAGGAAAACGTTGGCTCCTTGTTGCGGAGGATCTTCGCGCAAGACGCCGTCGATCGTGCCTTTCGCGTTACGTCGCAAATAACGAACACCCGGTTTCCCGCGCAGATACTCGTCCGTGATTTTTTCGACATTCGATTTCCCTTCCATGTCTCCCTGGTAAAACGTGAACTGCTTTGCGTCCTCTTTATCGACATCGTTCGGCATGCCGACATAACCCAGAAGATGCGCGGCAAGCGCGCCGTAAACGTAGGAACGCACCGGTTTGATCGCGAGTTCCACTCCCGGCAACCCGACATTATGCTCGGAAAATTTCGCCAAAGTTGGGAAATCGATGTCCTTGACGTAGGAAAACGGAACTTCGGTATCGTTGCGATAGTGTTTCTGCAACTTGCCCGCATTGTAATCGCGCGCTAGATCGAGATCGTTGAGCCGTGGGACAATACCATTATTGACGATCCTGATGATGTCCGGTTCCTTCAGGTCTTTCGGCATTCCATTGATGGTCGTTCGATACTCGGTGACGGGCGGCTGACCAAAGCGTTCGCGATAGCCTTTGACCATTTCCGGCAGATAAAAGTCGACCTCATAACTGGCCCGGTTTTGGACGAGAGTTACTCCGTTGCGATCCTTGATCTCGCCGCGCACCGAAGGAATGCGCACCGTCGCTTGCGAACTACCGCGAAGCTGGGAAGTCCATTCCTGGCCATGCGCTACCTGGATCCACCAAAGCTTGAGGCCAAGAGCACCCAAACCCATCAGCATCAAGAACCCGAGGAGTTGAATCCGCACACGCGAAGTAATACGGCGCCTGTTCATTCAAGCCGCCCCCTTTCGGGTTGATAGGAATAGGCCGTAACGCGTCCTATCCATTGTAAGAACCAGAATACGATCGGGGCCATGGCCATGGCAATGAGACCAGGCCCGCCGATCTGCCACCAAACTTCGCGGGTGAATACAAAAGAGCCGCGACGGAACGTAATCATTAGATATTGCGCCAGAACTATCAACGAGGTGAAAACGCCGCTCAGGACGCAGTGCACTTCCCAGCGCCCGCGCGCAAACAGCGGTCTCAGACCATGCATTAATCCTGCCAGCACACCGTAAATAAGTATCGATGATCCAGCTGAAATTTCAACTTTCCCTCCGATCACCTGCACAGTAAGAGCATCCAGCAAAACCCCCGCGAACAGGGCAAGCGACAGCATGAGAGGAAACGGCAGGGCCATCGCGCCATAAAAAACAATCACGGGCACAATGTAAACGTGCGCGTTGTAGAGCCACGGCAACGCTGGAATAAAAAACTCCGCAATCTGCGCTATCAGCACAAGCAGGAGCAAAACAAAAAAGAAAATCATTTTCGGCCAGTGACTACGAACACGTCCTCCAGATGGGACAGATCGACTGCGGGCGTGAGCTGCGCTTGTCCATCCAATTCTCGCAAACGGAAAGTTTTCACACTGCCAATCAGCAGACCCGACGGGAACACGCCGCCCACTCCCGAAGTATAAACTTTTTGGCCAGGCTTCAGGTCAGCCTGTTTTGACAAAAAATTCAGATTCAAAACCGGGGTGAGTCCCGTTGTCACGCGCTCGCCAGACACGATCCCCTGTTCCCGGCTTCCTTCGACCTTTGCGGCTACCCGGCAATTTTCATCGGAAACCAGCAATACAACCGAGACGCTGTCGCTCACGCTCGTTATTTTTCCTATCAATCCTTCGTCCGTAGCGACAGGCATGTCGATTTCGATGCCGTCCCTCTTGCCACGGTTAATCGTAACCGTTCGCCACCAGCTCGAGGAATCGCGCGCGACAATCTCCGCAGCGATTAACTTAAAGACTGATCGCTCGCGATAATTGAGCGCGTGACGCAACCGATTCACCTCATTCTCCGCGTCGCGCAGACCCTGGTTAGTCGCTTTCAGTTCCCGATTTTCCACCTGTAAGTTAGCATTTTCGTGCTCCAATTGGTCGAGCGATTTCAAGCCCGTACGCACAGATGTAAGCTGTTTTCTTAATCCAGAGCCGCCGGTGAAAAATGGCGCCAGCACCTGATAAACGCCAGCCTTGAACTTCTGCGTAGTCGCTGGGCCGAAGGTGAGAAAATATCCCAGAATTGCGCCGAAAATCAGCAGCGCGATGATGTTTGTGCGGCTCATCGCATTTGCGGATTTCGGCTTGGAATTTGCGAACTAAGGAAGGTCGACATCTGCGGAAGCACCGACATGAATCCGCAATGCGAAATCGGCAATCCGCGATTCTTCTTACCGCCACTGGCGGTCTGCCGAGGCCACTTGGCGCAAGAATTTAAGTTCATTGAGGCATTTGCCGGTCCCTTCCGCCACTGCGCTCAGCGGATCTTCAGCAACATGGACAGGCAAACCTGTTTCCTCGCTCAAAAGCTTGTCAAAGCCTCGCAGCAACGCGCCGCCACCTGCAAGAACCAGGCCGCGATCGACGAGGTCCGCCGAAAGCTCGGGCGGACAGCGCTCCAACGTGATCCGCACGGAATCGACAATTGTCGAGATTGGTTCAAGCAATGCTTCGCGCACTTCCTGGGACGTGATCATGAGGGTCTTAGGCAAACCGGCGACCAAGTCGCGTCCCTTAACTTCTACGCTCGTCTCCTTTTCGCTGGGATATGCCGAGCCAATCTTAATCTTTATCTCCTCGGCTGTGCGTTCGCCGACCATCAGATTGTAGGCGCGCTTCATATACTGCACGATTGCTTCGTCCAGCTCATCGCCAGCGACGCGGACGCTGCGGCTGAAAACAATTCCCGACAATGAAATAAGGGCGACCTCCGTCGTGCCTCCGCCGATATCGATGATCATATTGCCGGCTGGGTCCTGTACCGGAAGTCCGACTCCAATCGCCGCTGCCATTGGTTCTTCGATCAAATAGACTTCGCGTGCTCCGGCATGGGTCGCCGATTCGCGCACCGCGCGCTTTTCCACTTCTGTGATTCCAGATGGCACCGCAATAACGACGCGCGGTCTCGCTTTTACCCGGCGATTGTGCACCTTGGTGATGAAGTGCCGCAGCATCGCTTCCGTCACTTCGAAATCCGCAATGACACCGTCTTTGAGTGGACGCACCGCAACGATGTTTGCCGGTGTGCGGCCAAGCATGCGCTTGGCTTCGTCACCGACAGCCAGCACTCTGTTGGTGCCGGCCTGCACTGCCACCACCGATGGCTCGCGCAAAACGATCCCCTGATCCTTTACGTAGACAAGTGTGTTTGCCGTACCCAGATCGATCCCGATGTCGCTGGATAACCAGCCGAAAAGTCCATTGAACATGAATTATTTATTAGCAGAAACTTTCCAGCCCGAGAAGAAGCGCGTTCATCCCTGAGGCGGCCTATCTTCACAGGACCTCCCCACGAGCGCGATTCGGCCGGCTGAAACGCCGTAACATGAAACAGAGCGGCACGCCGTCAAGCGCATTCTGTCGGACCAAAGGAGAATTGGAGTGCGGAGTCTTGTGGAGGGGCTTGCCATTGCTCCAGTACTCCATTACTCCGTCACTTCATGGGAAGAGTGATCGTCGCCCCATCCATTCTGGCCGCCGATTTCTCGCGACTCGGTGACGAAATCCATCGGGTGGAGGCCGCGGGCGCTGATTGGATCCACTGCGACATCATGGATGGACATTTCGTCGATAACATTTCTTTCGGTCCGGAGATCGTCGGACGGGTGCGCGGCCTAACAAGTCTTCCGCTCGATGTCCATCTTATGATCGAGCACGCCGATCATTACGTTCCGCGATTTATCAAAGCCGGTGCGAGCTCGATCACGGTTCACGTGGAACCAGAGACGAAACAGGGCGTCGCGAAAACATTGCAACAGATTCGAGACGCCGGTTGCCGCGCCGGTCTCACTCTAAATCCCGAAACCTCATTTGATTCGGTTGAGCCGTTCCTGGACAAAATCGACATGCTATTGGTGATGACGGTGCATCCCGGTTTCGGGGGCCAGTCCTTTCGCGCTGATCAAATGCGAAAAGTTAAACGTGCAAGATCATTGAGCAGCACGATCGACATCGAAGTAGACGGCGGCATCAACGCCGAGACCGCACGGATATCGATTGAAAACGGCGCAAACGTGCTTGTCGCCGGCACCTCAATTTTTCACGCGACAGATTACGCAAAGGCGATCCGCGAATTGAGGGGCGATCCTAGGCAACGGGCAAAGAACTAAGCGGTAAGCGCAAAGACGCATTCTGCTTTGAGCTTTGCTTCTTGGCCCGCTCTAGCTCGCCACCACCGGCTGGGCTTCCTCGGTCGTCTCGGCCATCACCTCGTCGGTTTGTGTGACGCGGACGACTTCTTCGATCGTTGTTTTGCCTTGAGCGACGCGTCGCCAGCCGTCTTGCCGCAAAGTCTCCATGCCTTCGGCAATGGCGCATTGCTTGAGCTCGCCGCCATCGCGCTTTTGCATTATCAATTTTCTTAACGGCTCCGTGATAAGGCAGACCTCGTAAATCGCCGCGCGACCCTGATAGCCGGTCTGACGGCATTGATCGCAACCGGCGCCACGCTGGAAACGGGTGCCGAGTTCTTTCACCGGCAAACCGATCTCGGTGAGATACTCGCGTGGATAATCAACCAACTGCACGCAGTCGGGACAAATCGTGCGTACTAGTCGCTGTGCGATGAACGATTTGACTACCGAGGAGAGCAGAAACGGTTCCACGTCCATGTCGAGCAAACGGGTAATGCCACCCACCGCATCATTTGTGTGCAGGGTGCTGAAGACCAAGTGACCAGTCATGGCTGCGCGGATCGCAATATCCGCAGTTTCGACATCACGAATTTCCCCGACCATGACAACATTGGGGTCCTGGCGCAAAATGTGACGCAGCCCTTTTGCGAAAGTCAGATCGATCTCCGGTTTCACATCGATTTGCGAAACACCTGGAATTCGATATTCCACCGGTTCTTCGACCGTGATGATGCGCCGCTGCACTGAATTGATGCTACTCAGGAAGCAATAAAGCGACGTCGATTTTCCGCAGCCGGTCGGACCAGTGAGAAGAATGATCCCGTTCGGCTGCGCCAGCAGGTGCCGAATAATTTTCTCCTGCTTTTCGCTGAGATCGAGCCGGTCAAATCCGAACTGCTGTTCGCTGCGGATGAGCAATCGCAGACTGATCGATTCGCCGTTTACCGTCGGAATGGTCGAAACGCGCACGTCAATGTTCTGATTGTTCGACTGCAAATTAATGCGCCCGTCTTGAGGCAGACGACGCTCCGCGATGTCCATGTGCGACATGACTTTCAGGCGCGAGATAATGGCCGATTGCAGAACTCGCAATTGCGGCGGCACCGCGACCTCGTGCAAGATCCCGTCGATTCGATAACGAATCCGCAGATCGTTCTCCAGCGGTTCAACGTGAATATCGGTCGCGCGCTCGAAGATCGCTTCGCGAATGATCTGGTTTACAAATTTCACGACCGACGCTTCGGGGTCGTCGTCATTCAATTCGATGGCGGTGTCATTGTCGTGCAGCACCTCGAAGGAACGATTCGTCTTCAGAATTTCATCGAATGTTTCTGCGCCGACGCCGTAGAGAGTTTTCATCGCGCGCAGAACTTGGGCGCGCGGCACCAGCACCCATTCTGCCGGTTTTTTCAAAAGCTGCGACGCGATCTGGCGGCCGATCGAATTGAAAAGATCGTACGTCGCCAGTACCACCGTATTCTCCTTCACCTCAATGGGCAGAATGTGATGTTGAAAAACAAAACGGCTCGGTAAAACCGATAAAGTCGTACGGTCAATTGTTTTCGCGTCGATGGACGTGACCGGCACGCGAAAGAAATTGCCGATCGCACCGAGGAAACGCTGCTCATCCACTTTGCCGGAATCGAGCACCTGGCTCACCCACGAACCGCCATTCAGATTCACGGCCAGTTGTGCCGCTTCTTCAGTCGAAGGAACACCACTTTCCAGCAGCAGATTAATCAGCGATTGATTGGCAGGTGAACTCATTCAGCGTGGCGTTCAGTAGAATCGACAATGCAGAATCGGAAGCGTTCGAATGAAGCCCATTTAGGCCGTTTCGCAAGGCCTTTCACGCAGAACGCGTAGTCAAGGAGCGGCGGTCTCTGGTCCGCCGTTTCAGAAAGGGCGGATTGGAAATCTCCCCTCCTTGAACGCTCAAGGCATGTGCAACGCTCGCCGTACCGGCTCGGTAAGCGTTCCGGTAACGCGCATGGAATAATTCTTTTGAAGCCGCGCGATGGCGTCGCTCACTTCTGGAGTAAAGACGCCGTTGATCGGTCCACAATAATAGCCCAGCCGACGCAGCGCCGCTTGCATGGAGCCCACATAAGCAGGTTGCACAATGAGTTGCTCGTTGGCCTTGAAGTAGTAAATCCATCGCCACTTGTACCGTGGCGCGAAGTCAGTCGCATTTACATTTTTCCCCTGGTGAAGCAGACTGTATTCGTCTCGTTGAGCCAATGGATCGGTCGAACGCCAAATGTCGTCAATGATTGCGTAATCGTCAGCTTGGGCGACGGTCGCGCCGAGGCCGAGAATTAAGACGAGAGTTATCCGTTTCATAATGGGACTTTACTTAATATCTTTCGGTTCCGGAATATCGGGCGGTGGTAAGGTTAATTGTTTGCCTTCCCTTGGCTTGGGACATTCCGGGCAGTCGTCCTGCTCGAGCTCAGGTCCAAAGTGTGTCCTATCCTCCTGTTTTTGTCGAAGCCGATAAGCATCCAGTTTAGTCAGCGTGACCTCTGGGCGCATTAGAATGATCAGTTCCTGACGGGTCCGATTGTCCTTCGTGCTGCGGAACGCCGCCCCGATGAGGGGAATGCGGGAGAGATAAGGAATACCATTGGCGTTTCTTTGCTTGTTGTCTTCAATCAACCCGCCAAGCACAATAGTTGATTTGTTTGGGGCAGAAACATTCGTGCGGATGTACCGCGTTGAGATTACCGGCACAACGTTCCCGCTGATTACCCTGTTGTCGGCCAGGGCGTCGATCTTCTGTAGAATATCAAGCGACACTTCTTTCTGAGAATTAATGAGCGGGACTACCTCAAGCTGAAGCGCAACCTTCTTGTATTCGATGCTCGATTGAACCGAGGCAACGTTCACCGCGCTGGTAGCGTTGGTCAGAGTGCTCACCGGCACGGGAACCTCCTGACCTGAGGCGATGATAGCTTTCTTATTGTTGCTTGTGAAGACTGTGGGTCGGGAAATGATTTTGAACTTACCAGTGGACTCCAGGACGTGTACAATCGCTGCAAAAGCGTCACCTGCTGCGACGTAAATGTTAGTACCGGCCCCTACATTTCGAATGATTCGGCTAAAGTTGATCAGATTGTTTGGATCGAGAATGCTGCCCCCGGGTGAGCCACTGGGGAGGGGAATGTTAGGATCGTTGTCGCTAAATACTTGGTTGTTGCGCGAGGTGCCGACGAATCTGTTGTGGTACTTTGCGAAGTAATCGGCGCCGAATTCCTCGTTGTTGCTGAGCTGCAATTGCCCGACAACTGTGCTCAGCGCGACTTGCGGCGCCTGGACGTCCATTTCGTCCAGAATCTTTTCGACCTTTACCACCACCTCGCGATTTCCGAGAACGATGATGGAATTGGCGCGTTGATCGGCGATGAGCTTGGAGTTTCCGACCGTGACCGCTTGTGGAGTGGTGTTTACCGGCTGCGTGGAAAGTTCCTCGGAAATGTTCAGCGTGCTGCCGGCACCGCCTGCCGTGCCGGATGTGCCACTCGTGCCGGTCAGGTCCGCGGGACCGCCGCCCCTGCCGCCGCCATAGGAGGGACTCGCACCGCGCTGGGGTTGCGGACTCGCGCCAGGCAGCGCGCCACCACCCGGCACCGCACCGGCGCCCTCTGTGCCCGGCTCGGTCAACGCCTGAACCAGCACCGGCAGAACATCACCGGCTGAAATGTATTGCAAATAGCGCGTGACCGGTTTTGCAAACTCAACGTTGGCATCAAATTGATGAATCAGTTCCCGGATAAAGGGCATGTTGAGCGGCCGCGTCACCACGTGGATGCGATTGGTGCGGACATCGGGAGTCAGTTTGATTTTGCCTACGATGATGGCTTCCTCGGACAGCACACCCAATCCGGCACCTTCAACTTGCTGCGGTTGCGGAACCGCTGCCGGTACGTTCACTCTGCGGACACCCGGCTGAGTGGGCGATTCAGTGCCCTTTTCGAAAATGTCCTTGAGCATGTCGACTACTTTGCTCGCATCGGCGCGGTCGAGCTTGATAAACTCACTCACCACTTCCGCCGGAGCCACATCTACCTGGCTTATCACGCTGGCCAGTTGCCGGATGATGTCCGTGTTCTGCGTCACCAGAAGAGCGGATGCTTTCGGCAACGCGAGAATGTTGATCGTTCCCGAACTTCCCTGAAAATATGCCATCAATACTTGTTGAAGTTCCTGGGGGTCCGCATACTGCAGTCGAAACAGGAAACTGATCACCGGGTTTCCCGGCGGGATATCCGCAAGATCGGAAACGATTGGCACCGGCGCCTTCCGAGGATTTTGGCCCGCTCCTACAACGTCCACCAGGTCGCGACCAGCCGGAACGAGAGAGATTCCGTTCAGGGACATGCTCATCTCGATGATCTTGACGGCTTCCTCGCGCGATACGTCTTTGGCGATGAAAATGTTCACCTTTCCCTGCACGAAATTATCCATCACCAGCTTCTTGCCGGTCAGCTGCTCATAGAGATGCAGCACATCGACGACATCGCTGTTCGGAAATTGAAGCCGAACCATGGCAGGCGCGTTTGGAGGTGGAGGAGCAGGCGATTCAGCAGCTGGATTGGCGACTTGGGGAGCAGGCGGTTCGGGACGAGGCGGCTTAGTCTGTTTACCCTGACCTGAAACGGCGGTCGCGCTGGCAAGTACAAGCGTCGCGATGCAGAAAAAGCGGTGCACAGCCTTATTTAGATGGATGGGCGACGCTAGTGCATTTATGAGACCCGTCAAAATATTTCCCTCGGTTGAACCAATCCTTTGATGCTCGAACTGGACGCAGCAGGGCACCTAGCTTACAAGAGATTGCTGTCGCCGCAAATGATCAGTCCCGTGAGTCCGGCGAGAGCGCGCTGGATCGCAATTACCTCTTGTATGTTGATGGCGATTCGCGCCTCCGCTGCGCCCGAACAAACCGCAAACGCGATTACAGAGATTCGATCCGTTCTTCAGGCGCAGCAGGATGCCTGGAACCGTGGCGATATTGATGGATTTATGAATGGATACGCTCGCTCAGCATCAACCGTCTTTATTTCAGAGGACACAGTCAGGCGGGGTTGGGAAACTGTGCGCGATCGTTACAGAGAAAAATATTCCAACCGGTCGAAGATGGGGACGCTCGCGTTCTCCGACCTTGAAATCACGCTGTTATCATCTGATTCGGCAGTAGCGTCCGGTAGTTGGAAACTGAATCGTGCAAACGACCAGCCGCACGGCCAATTCACGCTGATCCTCAAACGCCTGCCGGAAGGCTGGCGAATTGTGCACGATCATACGTCAGCGGCCCCGCCGACGCCGTGATTCGAAATGCGTGAATCGTGATTGGTCGTTCCCGATTTAACGAATCACAAATTACGAATCACGATCTCAAACGGGCGAGCAGCTTCTCGTGGATATTATCAAACCCGCCGTTACTGAAAACCGCGACGACATCGTTTGGCCGCAGCATCGGCACGATTCGATCCACGATCGCATCGGCGTTCTGCTCATAAAACGCAGGACGTCCCGCCTTGGCAATCGCAGCCACAACTCTTTCAGGATTTAATCGCTCTTCTTCAGGGATCTGTTCCAGCTTGGCGACCTGCGCGATGAAAACGCCATCGGCCAATTTTAGCGCATCGGGAAGCTGCTGTTGAAAGACTGCGCGCCGCGTTGTGTTGGAGCGCGGTTCGAAGACAGCCCAGAGCCGATCTCCGCGAAAGCGATGGCGCAATGCTCCCAATGTTTGCGCAATCGCCGTCGGATGATGACCAAAATCGTCGATCACTTTCACGCCTCGCACTTCCCCGCGGACTTCCTGTCGCCGCGCGATCCCGGCAAAACTCTTGAACGCGCTGTCGATTTTCGCCTTCGGCACATCATAAAACCGCGCTGCCATCGCCGCCATCGCAGCGTTGTGCACATTGAATTCGCCTACAAGGGGAATCTCGAACGTCTCATCTCCAAGCTTGAACCTGGAACCTTCAGCTGAACAGGCAACGCCGCGGATTCGTTGCGCGCAATTCTTCGAGAATCCCACCTCAATCATCTGTGCAAAACAATCCTTTGCCACTTCGACGCAATTTGGATCGTCGCCGTTGACCAGCACCATGCCGTTCCGGGGAACGACGTTGAGCAAACGCCGGAAGCTCAGCTTGATTTCATCGAGGTTGTTGAAGATATCCGCATGGTCGAACTCGATGTTGTTTATAATCAGCAGCTCCGGCAGGTAATGAATAAATTTCGAGCGCTTGTCGAAAAACGCTGAATCGTATTCGTCGCCTTCGATTACGAAATATTTCGAGTCATTCAGGCGCGCGCCCCGGCCAAGATTTTTCGGAAGTCCGCCGATGACGTAACCGGGTTTGCATCCGGCTTTTTCCATAATCCAGGTGAGCAGCGCCGTTGTCGTTGTTTTACCGTGCGTTCCGGTCACAACAAGATTATGACGTCCGCGCAAAAAATAATTCTTCAACACCTCTGGCAAGGAAAGATAAAGGAGCTTCCTGTTCAGCACGGCTTCCACTTCCGGATTGCCGCGCTTCATCGCGTTGCCGATCACCACCACATCCGCGTCGGCAGGGATGTTTTCCGCGCCATACCCCTCTTTTAACGAGATGCCCTTTTCCTGAAGAAAGGTGGACATCGGCGGATAAACATTTTCGTCCGACCCGGTGACTTTGAATCCGCGCTCCTTTAGCGCTACCGCCACTGAGGCCATGGCCGTGCCGCAAATCCCAAGGAAATGAAAACTCTTCGGCGCTTCCTTCACGCGGATTCTTTACGCTGCCCCGATGGAAAAGAAAACCACGGATTGCGCGGATTTTGACGGATAAGAATCAAACGCCCGCGTCATTCCGAGCGGAGTCGAGGAATCCCGTTGAATTACCACAGCTTTACCGCGGGATCCCTCGACTCCGCGGAGTTTACGCTGAGCGAGCGGAGCGAGTCGAACGGGCTCCGCTCGGGATGATGACGACCGCTGCGCGGGCGTCACTTCTTCTCAAACACCTCCACCGCATCCCACGCTTCATCCGGAGGAGTCTGTTCGTATTCAAGCGCGCGATTCAGATACATTTTGGCCAGCAGATCGTCCGGATAAAATTCCAGGAACCGCGAAAACAGAATCTTGGCCTCGATAAAATCGCGTGCCCGGAATTTTTCCAGTCCCTCCTCGTAGGTCTCAAGCCACTTTAGGAATTCTGGATCGACCTCTTCGTTTCGCGCGCCAATGAAAGTAAAAACATCCGTCGGTTTGCTTTTGCCTTTCACCTGCACCCGGGCAACCGAGCGAAGATAAACTTCGTCTCGCACCAACTCGGCAGCCATGGCGCCGACTAAAATATCGAGGCCATAAATTCGAGTAAGACCTTCGATCCGCGACGCGAGATTCGCCGAGTCGCCAATGACTGTGGGATCCATGCGCTCGTGCGAACCAATATTACCAACGATCACTTCACCGTGATTGATACCAATACCCATGCCAAACCCCATACGACCCTCTTCGCGCCATTTTTGATTGAGCTTTCGTAGCTCACGCCGCATTCCCAGCGCCGCACGCGCACAATTTTTGGCGTCCTCTGTGATGCCAAAACTGCGCACATTTCCCCATACCGCCATGATCCCGTCCCCGATGAATTTATCCAGCGTGCCACCGTTGCTGAAAACAACCGAAGTCATGCGGCTGAGATATTCATTAAGTTGTGCAACTAACGCCTCGGGCTCGCCCTTCTCGGACAATGTGGTGAACCCGATAAGATCCGAAAACAGCACGGTGACCGGAACACGCGCGCCGCGAAGCGAGCTATAGTAGCTGTCCGGATTTTCGAGGACTTCCCTGACCAAATTTCTCGAGACGTAGCGCTCCAGCGTGCGCCGAGTGCGCAATTTCTCGAGCCGCTCGAGTGCGTATTCGAAACCGAGGGAAAATAGTCCGCTCAACACCAGGACCGACAGGACCGGAACAGTGAGAAGCAGCAGTCCTGTTCCGTCGTAACACAATCGTGCCGCGCCGAGATATGCGACCGTAATCAGAACCAGCGTACCAAGGCAAAGCAACGGCCGGCGCAAAAAGGCGACCAGCAACCACGCTGCGAGCCCCGCCGCGCCTACGAGCGCGAGACCGGCCTTGGGCGGTGTGGGCCGCAAAAATTCGTGATTCATCGCCGCGGCCATTGCCTGCAAATGAAGCGCTGGGCCCAATGTGGTTGGGCTCATCGGCGTAACGACGGTGTCGTGCTCCACCTGCGCGGATGATCCGACCATTACAGTCTTGCCCTTAAAAAACGCGCCGTCGGCGTAATTGGCATGCCAAAACTTCGGATCGAAAACTTCGTAGAGCGGGCGGGGCGCAAACGCATCCGGCGACGTGAAACGAATCATGTGACCACGAAAATCATCTGGCACATCGCTCGCGTGACCGATTTTGGCCAGCGCCTGGGCCGAAAGAGCTCGATAAATTTCCTGGCTTGGGTCCGGCGGCAAGTCGGCAAGTTGCCGATCAGTTACGCGATACGTCACGGCGCGGATTTTTCCATCGATTGGGTCCGCCCAGAAATTCACGAACCCGACGCGATTGTCCTCCAATTGCGGCGGCGGAATCAGCGCATTGTTCGGCGTGACGGCCTGGGCCGCGTTCGCCATGTCGAAATTAGCGCCGATTACAACCTTATCGTGATAACGATCGAGCGCAGCATGAAAGGCTGGATCACCATCATTGGGCGGACTAAAGATCATGTCGAACATGACCGCGCGCGCACCCGCGGCAAACAACCGATCGAGTAAAAGCGCCCATACCTCCCGTGACCACGGAAACGGCTTCTCAGTCATCAGCTGAAATGCGCGGTTACTCGCGATTTCTTCAGGGGTCAACGGTGGCATTTGCAATGTGCTTTGGTCGATTCCGAGGAAAACAAAATCGGACGGCGCAGGCGTCTTTCGGCCTTCGCGTCGGAGCAAATCCTCAAAGCTCTGTTCACCGCGCCACGGCGCCGAGAGAAACGGGACGCCTGGAAAAAAATGACCGAGCACGATCACGCCTGTCCAAAAAACGCAAATGAACGCCAGGACTAGCAATCGTTGACGCCCAAGCCAGTGCATGCCGGCGGAATCTAGCACTAAAACGGCTAGGCGTTAAAGGTTGAAGCATGACGCAATCGATCCGCTGTAAAGCTTCAACGGTTCAACGCTTGAACGTCCGCCCATGCAGAAAGCAGTTGTCAATCTCTGCTCGCTACCTATTGTTCGTCGCCCGGCGCTGCCGCGTCGTGACGATCTGTGCACCTGGTTCCGCGCGACGGGACTGTATCAGCGAGTGAGGTCGCGAAGATCGATAATGGAACAAACAGCTCGCTGAACGAGGAGCCCCGAAGCGATTTGGGGAGACAACCATGCCAAGAGCTACTAACGCCCCGGCAAGCCGGGCGCGACGCAAACGAATCTTAAAAAAAGCCAAAGGCTACCGCGGACGCCGTTCAAAACTTTTCCGCTACGCGAAGGACGCCATCATGAAAGGCCAATATTGGGCCTATCGCGACCGTAAAACGCGTAAACGCACGTTTCGTTATCTCTGGATTCAACGCCTGAACGCCGCCGCTCGCGCAAATGGAATGACCTACAGCCGCTTTGCAGAAGGATTAAAAGCCGCAGGCATCGGCCTCGACCGAAAAATTCTTGCAGATCTTGCGGTCAACGATGAGATCGCATTCAAATCGATCGTCGATCAGGCAAAGAGCGCGCTGGAAAAGAAAAACAAAAAGGCGGCGTGATCTTGCCGTTGAAGGATTGAAGCGTTGACGCGTAGCAGCGGATTCGCTTCAACGTTTCATGCACCCACTCGAACAACTCCGCGAAGACGCCCTGCGGGAAATCGAAGCCGCGCGAGACGAACAGGCCCTTGAGGCCGCGCGCGTAAAATATCTCGGCAAAAGCGGCAGCGTCGCCGCGTGGGGCGAGCGGATGAAAACCCTCGCAAAGGAGGAGAAGCCAGTCATTGGCAAACTACTCAACGAGGTTCGTAACGCCGTCACGGCCGCAATCGAAACGCGCAACGCACAATTCCGCTCAGAGAAAGAATCGAGCGCGCTCGCCAGGATCGACATCTCGCTGCCGGGAACGCGGCACGAAATCGGCGCGCTGCACCCGCTCACCCAGATGTGGGAACGTTCTATCGAAATTTTTCGGAGAATGGGTTTCGCTCTCGCGGACGGACCGGACATTGAGGACGAATGGCATTGTTTCGATGCGCTCAACACACCGCCCGAACACCCGGCGCGAAACGAGCAGGACACATTTTATTTACCGGACGGACGTTTGCTGCGAACGCACACTTCCACCGTGCAAATTCGAACGATGCAAGCCGCGCCGCCGCCGATTCGCGTGATTGCTCCCGGCGCTGCTTATCGTCGCGATGAACTCGACGCCACGCACAGCCCGCAGTTTCACCAGATCGAAGGACTTTATGTTGATGAAAACGTGAGCGTTGCCGATTTGAAAGGCGCCCTCGAGTTTTTCATGCGCGAACTTTTCGGTTCGGGAACAGAAGTGCAATTTCGTCCGCACTTCTTCCCGTTCACCGAGCCGAGTCTCGAGGTTTACGTGAAATCGAAAGCGCTCAAAGGTG
>WNFY01003185.1_pt1 | contig 31760 bp, 28 predicted proteins | sample 5400091 | NCBI WGS metagenome assembly WNFY01 (sample SAMN13153364, study PRJNA577476) | soil metagenome | isolation source: 60 cm soil or saprolite under grassland replicate 1 | place: USA:California | collected 2016-06-15 | reverse complement strand
TGTCGAGTTGGCGAAAGGTTTCGTCGAAGTGGCCCATGTACATATGCACGAGAGCACGACTGTAACTCGCTACCACATGGGCGGCCGGATCCAGACGAACGAGGCGGTCATAACTGCGCAGCGCACGGCCATACTCTCCGTCCAATCGATGCAGTGTACCCTTTACGAAATAAACCACGGGCTCATTTGGCGCCTCCTTACGTGCGCGAGCGACTTCTTCCCAGGCTTTTTGCTTATCACCGCGCCACAGATAAACAAAGACCATTAACATTCGGGCTTCAATGATTTTAGGATCGATTGCCAGCGCCTTGTTGAAGGCCGATTCAGCTTGTTCGTAGTCTTCCGATCCACCAAACCCTTTGAAGACGCGATTCACATAGGAGGCGCCGAGTCCGTCGTAGGCCAGCGCGAAGTTGGGATCGAGTTGAATCGCGCGCTCAAAATGTTGAATGGCGGCGGTACAGTCTTCCGGCGACGTGCTGCGGAAAATGAAGCGCGCAAAAAGATCACGACCGCGCAAGTATTGCTCATATGCTGCTGCATTTTGAGTGGCGGCTTTGGCAATGCCCACTTGCTCCGCCGGACTGAGCTCCAGCCGCAAACCCTCGACGATCCGCTGGGCTATGGTGTCCTGCAAGGCGATGATGTCTGAGGCAGCGGTGTCGATTCGATCGCTCCACAGTATGTCGCCGGTACTAACGTCCAACAATTGGGCGGTCACGCGGAAGCGTTCGCCGGCATGCATAAAACCTGCCGTAAGGACCGCGTTGACGTTCAATTCCAGACCGATATCGCGCGGATCCCTTTGTTGACCTTGATATCTGGCGATCACGGATGACGGGCGTACAACGAGTGAGCGTACCCTCGCCAGTTCGGTAATGACTGCGTCCGCGAGAGAGAATTCATAAAAACTCGAGGCGGGATCATTGTTCAGGTTTCGAAAACAGAGAATAGCCAGACTCTTTTTGTCCTGATCCGCAACAGTTGTAAATGGAGTTTCATGAATGCCCTGGCGGGAAGGTAGCGATACATTTGCTGTTGACGACGGTGCTTCACTCCTGGTGATCGATTTCAGCCAGCGCACGGCGCGTGAGACAGGACTGGCTCCGGCGAGATGACGCGGTGGTTCCGGTGTAACGTTCGTGAACTCTGCGCCCGCGGGATCGGCTGTCGACAGTTCCTGCAATACGAGACGGAGATCGTCGCGAAAGTCTTCCATCTTCTGATAGCGATCGCGCGGTTCTTTCGCCATCGCGCGATCCACGATCTGTTGCAGGCGTATCGGGATGACCCCTGATCGCAATTCAGCGATTGGTCTGGCCGCGTCGTGAAGGACAGCATGACGCACGTCGATGGTAGTTTTGCCTCGGAATGGCCAGGTGCCGGTGAGCATTTCGTAAAGCAACACACCCATGGAAAATATATCGGCCCGTTTGTCTACGCGATCGCCACGCGCCTGCTCCGGCGCGGCGTAGGTAGCCGTTCCATAAGGCACTCCGACCTCCGTGAGTTCGGTGCGGTGGATCCCTGTACTGGCTGCTTCCGTTTCGTCCAATAACTTGGCGAGGCCGAAGTCGAGCACCTTGACCTTACCTGCCGGTGTAACCATTACATTACCCGACTTGATATCTCGATGAATGATCCCGCGTTGATGGGCGGCGGCCAGGGCGTCTGCGACCTGCAATGCGATCAGCAGCGCTGTCTTTAATTCGAGCGGCCGACCGGCAACCAACTGCCGTACGTTGCGACCTTCGACGTATTGCATTGCGATGAAATGCACGCCATCGACTTCGTCGAGATCGAAAATGGTGCAGATGTTTGGATGATCGAGAGATGAAGCGAGACGAGCTTCGCGTTCGAAACGTTTGAGGTTGGCCTCTTTGGTGGTGAGCTCTTGCGGCAGGACTTTGATCACGACTGTGCGGCCCAGTTTGGCATCGGTAGCCTTGTAGACTGCTCCCTGCCCACCCACGCCGAGCTTTTCCGTAATCCGATAATTGCGCAGCGTCTTACCAATCATCTGGCACCACATTAGCGTGCAAGACCCCAGTCTATACCCTCCAGCTGAGTTCTCGGAACATCTCTAGGAGCGTGAGGCAAGGTAATCCAAGATCAGGGCTCGCGACGTCTTCTTTTGATCTGACATTATCTGAAGCTCAGGTGCGTTCCGCGAAGAATATTCAAGTTTATAGAAAAGTAGACAACAACTCGGCCGCACTCGCGGTGGCTGTGCCAACCTTGCCAACCACAATGCCAGCCGCGTGGTTCGCCAAAGTCGCCGCCTCCAACATCGAGGCACCTGCCGCCAGTCCTCCGGCAAGGGCAGCAATAACTGTGTCGCCTGCACCGGTAACATCATAGACTTCACGAGCAGCAGTTTTCACGTAGACGGGTTTGCCATCGCTTTCCAGCAGAATCATTCCTCGATCGCCTCGCGTGATGAGCACGGAATCGCAATGAAGTTTTGCGCGGATTACTTTCGCGGCCTCGTATAGTCCGTTGTCTGAGTCCTCTTCGACGTTGCTCATGCGCAGTGCTTCGTGATGGTTCGGCGTGATTAACGTTGCGGGATGGTAGAAATTGAAGTTACGCATTTTGGGATCGATCAAAACGGGCAAGCGTTCATGGGCAAAGGGTAAAATCTCGCCAAGAATCCTCGGCGTAACAACCCCTTTGTCGTAGTCGGAGACAACCAGGGCATGAGCGTGTGCCAGGGCCTCCTTTAATTGCGAAATAATCTGCGCCTCGATTTTTCCGTTTACAAGGCTGCGCGATTCCCGGTCTGCGCGCACTACAAGCTGACTGTGGGCAATGATGCGCGTCTTGGTCGTGGAGGGGCGGGCTTCATCAACAACCAGGTAGTCGTCTGCTTGCGGACTCATCTCATGCAGACTCGAACGCAGTCGCTCCCCGGCTGCATCTTTTCCGACAACGCCGATCACCGAGCCTCTAGCTCCAAGCGAGATGAGGTTGGCCAGCACATTTGCGGCCCCACCCGGATGGGCCGATTCTCGTCGAATATCAACCACCGGGACAGGCGCCTCCGGCGAAATGCGCGTGACGTCGCCCCAGACAAATTCGTCGAGCATGACATCGCCAAGTACCACTATCGTGCTCTTGCGAATGGCAGCCAATAGTTCGTCGGCGCGTTGTTGGGTTAAAGACATCTCGATGGCCAGTTGTCAGTCGTCAGCAGGCGCTAATTGTCAGTCGGCAATACATACACCACTTATCGTTGTTGTCCCAAAAGTCTTTCAATCGCCGCTGTCACACGCCCCACCGGTACGCGGAGAATACACTCGGGTTGTTCGAATTTTTCGCAAAAGTAGCCGTGACATGGCTGGCAGGGTAATTCTTCATAGACAACTTCTGCTGGGTGGTGTGTCCAGGGTCGCCAGTGTGCAATATTTGATGATCCAAAAATCACAACGGACGGAGTTCCGACTGCAGCCGCAATGTGGGCAATCCCGCTATCGTTGCCGACAAACAAGTGCGCCCGCGCAGCCAGCGCTGTGACTTCGGGCAGCGAAAGATCGAAGGAATGAATCTGGACTGAAGCCTGGGCGGCGAGGTCGTTCAATACGGCCGTTTCGTGTGCAGCGGCAATCGACACAACAGCGAGTCCTCGATCAGCGAGGAACTCTACAACCCGTGCGAATTTTTCGGTTGCCCATTGCTTTGTTGCAAAGGATGCCACCGGATGCACCACGGCAAATTTTCTGTCTTCGAGACCAACGGTCGAAAGATGTCTGGAAATCTCCGCGGCAGCTTGCGGAGTCACCGCCAATTTTGTTGGCGGACGGTCGGACACAGGAACGCCGGTCCAGCCCAAGAGAGCGAGTTGTTGTTCAACGGAGTGAGTCTTTTGTTGCCCCCAAAGTAACAAGGGAGATGGTGACAGATGATTGTGCAATTGTGAGTATTGGTAAGTGGCGTAACCGACACGATGAGCTGCGCCGGTGGCCCGCGTCAGCAAGGTCGCTGTTGTTCCGCCGTGGAGGTTATAAACAACGTCGTAGCGTGCTGCGCGTATCTGTCGAGCTACTCGTGCTCTCGCAAGGACGCTCCCACCTTCAAGGCTGACTACCCGGTTGACAGAGTCAAGATCCTGAAGCAAAGGCGCTACCCATCCCTCAAGCAGAATATCGATCTCGGCATGAGGCAAGAAGCGCTTCAGCGCGTAGAGTGACGGAGTGGCCAGAACAGCGTCGCCAATCGAGCGTAGCCGAATCAGCAGAACCTTACGAACACTTTGCCAATCCCACTGCGCCGGAGCGAGAGGTTGCGGCAATTCTTCGCCGCACACGTTGTGCATCACGTTAGTTGCCAGACCACGCAACTGTGGGGACGATTCAACTATGTCGCGTAGGCTGTTCATCTTTTGGGCGCCGGGGCTTCGCTGAACTAGTCGTCTTCTACGGTCGCTTCATCTACAAGCATGACCGGAATGTCGTCGCGTATCGGATAAACTCGCTTACACTCGACGCATTTCAAGGCGCTGCCATCCGGTTTCAGTTCCACCTTTGCCTTGCAAGCCGGGCAGGCAAGTATCTCCAACAATTCCTGACTGATCGCCATAGACCTGGACCTTTCTAAGCGGCACTTCAATTGTCACTACAAAGCAAAAGAAGTGTTCTGGGAATGGCAAAGCTTACCACAGGCCGTAAGCGGTGAGCAGCACGCAGTGAGCGCTAAGCGACAGCTCTTTAAGATGCACCATAAAGAAACGACGGTTCCAGCCATGAGGCAGCGAACCGTGTCCATTATTCTTCGTTAGTAGGACTGTTAACGGAAACCGAGCAGCGTAACAAATAGGCAGATCATTTCCACGCCGATTCTAACGGACGTCAACATCCGCGAGAGGAAACGTTCATATGCAACGGCCGGAGTCCACGCTGTCGCACAATAGCCCTAAGATAAATGTCGTATTGTGTGTGTGCCGACACGCGTGTGTCAGATCTCATGCCGGTTAGCGAGAGCTTTGTCCATCGTCACTTCGTCCACATATTCCAGATCGCTTCCTACCGGCATTCCCATCGCGATACGCGTTACCCTCATTCCCAGTGGTTTTAGTAAGCGACTGATGTAGTTGGCTGTGGCCTCACCTTCAGTGGTTGGGTTCGTGGCAAGAATCACTTCACTCACTCCGACCCCATCGTTGTTTTCGGGTTTCAGGCGCGGCAGTAAATTGGCAAGATGCAACTCGTTTGGGCCGATGTGGCGCATTGGTGACAGGCTTCCGTGCAGCACGTGGTAAACGCCCTTGAAACTGCGCGTTTTTTCGACCGCCACCAGGCTGTGCGGCTCTTCAACAACACAAATTACTGAATGATCTCTGGTAGGCGAGGAACAGAAGCGACAGGGGTCAATTTCGGTTAAGTTATTGCAAGTGGAGCATAGAATAATTCGCTCCTTAACCTCCCGCACTGCTGTGATCAGTCGCTCCAGGTCGACCTCGGGCGTACGCATAATATGAAAGGCCAAACGCTGCGCAGACTTGTGGCCAATACTTGGCAAGCGTTTCAGTTCGTCAATTAGTTTGGTTACGGGTTCGGCGTATTCGAGCATTTTGCCTTTGTACTTTGTATCTTGTGCTTTGTCCTTTGTACTTTGCTTTTCTGGGGAACGCTGCGCTAGAAGAACAAAGTACAAAGACCCAGGCACAAAACTCCGGGATAGCCGCAATCGAAAGAAAGTAAATCAGCCGAAGAGTCCACCCAACCCGGGCGGCAACATTCCCCCCAGCTTGCCTTTCATCGCTTCGTCGACTTTGCGGTTGGCTTCGTTTGTGGCGGCGACGATCATGTCCTGAAGCATTTCAACATCGCCTTCTTTCACCGCTTCCGGATCGATCTTCAACGCCACGACTTCATGATTGCCTTTCATCTCCACGGTGACGACGCCGCCACCTGCTGAAGCATCCACGCGCAGTTCTTCCATCTCTTTCTGCATTTTCTCCTGCATTACCTGCGCCTGTTTCATCATCTGCTGAATATTGAATCCACCGGGAAATTTCATTGGCCGTACCTCTCAGAAAAGTTTGACTTGAATAAGCTCGTGCCTGAAAAACCATCGTAGCTTTCATTACAGGTGAATGCAATCACCAGTAACGCGTGGGTCTTGACAGGAGAACCGCGATTTACGAGATTGAACCAGTAATTCTTTTTGGAAATTGGACTTTAAGGTTCAGACGCGCGTAACGCAGTTACCACGTCTTGTCACTATTGTAAATTCTGTCCTATAAGGTGGACCACTCGGATTCTTGCCAACTAATCAAATGAGCAGCGCCAGCAACAATTCACAGATCGAACGTAGCTTGAGGGCCGAAATCAAGCTCTATTACGATTTGCACTTGCCGCAGAAGTTCCCGGCTCCGTTGCTCATTGCTCTGCACGGCTATGGTGCCAGCAAGCGGCAGATGATGCGCGAGGCGCAGCACATGGCTCCCGAAGGATTTGCCATTGCGGCGTTACAGGGATTTCATCAACATATTCGAGAGCCGAAAGAGCCCGGCGGGCCACTGAGATTTGGCTTCGGATGGCTGACAAACTTTCAGGCTGAAGAATCAGTGGCTGTTCATCATCAGGCGGTGCTTGATTTGATATCCACTTTGGCGGAAGAAAATCTCGCCGATCCCGTACGAATTTTTCTGCTCGGTTTTTCGCAGTCATGCGCGCTGAACTACCGCTTCGCTTTTTCACATCCGAACCTTTTGCGAGGCGTGGTGGGAATATGTGGAGGAATGCCTGGCGACTGGGAAACGAACGCCACTTACAAATCCACTGATTCGGCTGTGTTTCACCTGGCCGGCGCACAAGACGAATTCTATCCTCCGTCGCGCGTAAGTGATTATGTCGAGCGGCTGCGTGCACGCGCTACGACGGTTACATTCAAGACTTATGATGCAGGCCACGAAATCATCCCCGCGATGCGCGAAGATGTGAAGCACTGGTTAATCGCGCAGTTAGCGGAAGCGAATGCGTAACAGAAACGTACTACTCGTTTTTATTGGCCTTAGTTTAGTCGCTAACGTCGGCTGTCGGCGTCAGTTGTTTTCGCGCAGGTCAGCGGTAGTAGAGCTTCCAAATCCTATATTCAAGCCCTTGCCGCCAACTGCATCGCCGCAACTAAAGCAGCTCATCGATGGGGCGATGGCCCAGGTGGGGGTGACGACGGGGTATGATCCTTCGTATGTGAAGATTGCTTATCCGGCCGGGGACGTTTCGCCAGACACTGGAGTGTGTTCGGATGTTGTGGTGCGTGCCTTTCGCCGGGCCGGAGTCGATCTGCAAAAAGAGGTGCATGAAGACATGACGAGCGCGTGGTCTGATTATCCAAAGAAATGGGGCACAGGCACGCCTGACAGCAATATCGATCACCGGCGCGTTCTGAATTTAATGACTTACTTCAGGCGGCAGGGTAAGTCTCTTCCCATTTCCAACGACAGCGACGACTATCTTCCTGGTGACGTTGTTGCATGGGATCTCGGCAGTGGTATGGACCATATTGGAGTCGTGACGAACATCTGGTCGGAATCCGAAAAGCGATGTCTGGTCGTGCACAACATTGGCGGAGGTGCGCGAGTCGAGGACGTACTTTTTGCGTGGCCAATCAACGGACACTATCGCTACTTCAACTAGCTCCCTGGAGAGCTCGTAGCGTCTCACTCAAGGAGAGTTTCTTTTCGAGCGAAGTCATTACCGAACTGTCAAAAGGCTGGCGCGGGAATGCGCGAGCATGTTATACAGCCCCGAGCTGGTTCCTGGAATTGACGCTTTTAACATGCGGCTCCTGGCGGAGCCCTCCCAGGTAAGTTGAAGAGCCTATGAGACGCAGACTTCTCCGCTTTGCCACCGGAATCGTATTGGTTCTGCGGATTCCAATCCCTGCAATGCCTCAGCAGCCTGTGCAATTGACACCCTCATCGTCGAACGCCGAAGAACCCAGCGCCGCGATTCGCTCCGTGCTCGAGGCGCAACGTGACGCCTGGAATCGTGGCGACGTCGAAGCGTACATGGATGGCTACGAACGTTCAGATCAAACGGTGTTTGTTTCCGGTGACAACGTCACCCGCGGCTGGCAGACAGTTCTCGATCGCTACAAGAAAAACTACAACACACGCGAGAAGATGGGCACCCTGACTTTTTCCGATCTCGAGATAACTTTGCTGGGAAACGATGCTGCCGTTGTTCTTGGTCGCTGGCTGCTGAAGCGCACCAATGATGAACCCCACGGAAGATTCACGCTGATTTTCCGAAAAACCAAACAAGGCTGGAAGATCGTTCACGATCACACCTCGTCGGCTTAGTTGGTGACTACTCAACAAGACCAAACCGGTGCTCCTCACAACGTCGCCGATTTAGAGCGAGACGTAGAGGCGCGCAGCGCTGTTTTCAAGAAGGAACTCGGTCTTTTCGATCTGGTGCTCACGCAGGTCGTTTTCGTAGTCGGCACGATCTGGGTAGGTTGGGCGGCCAAGCTCGGTAACGAGCAGAACGTCTTCTGGGTTTTGGCAATCCTCACTTTCTATCTCCCCCTTGCAGCCGCGGTTATTTTTCTCAATCGATTGATGCCTCTTGAAGGCGGCCTTTATCAATGGGCGAAGCTGGCATTCAACGATTTTGTCGCGTTCATGGTGGCCTGGAACCTCTGGGTGTTCGCCATTTCCATTCTTGCCGGTATTGGCCTCGTAGTGACTACCAATATCTCCTATGCGATCGGTCCCCCGGCCATCTGGATGAAAGAGAGCAAGTGGTTCATAACTGTTGTTAGCTGTGCCTTAGTACTCGGAATGATCCTGGCAGCTACCCGCGGGCTGGGTATAGGGAAGTGGATACACAATGCCGGCGGCGTCATGCTGATGATCACTTTTGCTTCGCTAATAGTGCTCCCGTTTCTTGGTCTATTTCGCGGGACGCTTTCCGAGTATCATCCTTTTGCAGTGCAAATCCCTACTTTGTCGCTCTTCAACGTAAACGTATTTAGCAAACTCGCCCTGGGCGCGCTGACGGGCTTTGAATACGTCGCAATCCTCGCCGGCGAGACGCGCGCGCCAGCCCAGAATTTTGGGCGTTCAGTGATCATTGCAGCGCCGATCATCGCGGTGATGTTCATACTTGGCACGAGTTCAGTGCTTGCGTTCGTTTCACCAGACAAGGTCGATTTGATTGGGCCGATTCCGCAGGTCCTCTCGCTTGGCTTCTCATCGTTTGGCTGGGTAGGAAAGGTTGTTTCACTGGCAATACTAGGCGTCGTGGTGCGACAGATTGCTCTGATGAGTATTTATTTCGCGGGCAACACACGTCTACCCATGGTCGCCGGCTGGGACAGTCTGCTGCCAAACTGGTTCACGCGTTTGCACGCGAAGTACAAGACGCCAGTCAACTCGATTCTCTTTGTCGGAGCTGTCACCCTGGCGCTTGGTCTGGCAAGTTTGATCGGCGTCGGGGCGCAAGAAGCGTTTCAACTTCTTGACAACGCAGGAGGAGTTTTTTATGCCGCCTCTTATCTGGTCCTGTTTGCAATCCCGCTGTTCGGAATGAGAGCGTTTGGCGTGCGCGCACCCTTGTGGCTAAAGTTGGCGTGCGCTTCCGGCTTTCTGGTATCGCTCTTATATATTGGCTTTACCATCGTGCCAATAATTGCCGTCGAGAGCAGACTCATGTTTGCTGCCAAGATCATCGCTGTAGTGTTGCTTGCGAACGTTATCGGCGTGCTTATCTATTCTGTTGGTAAAGGACGTCGAGCCTTTTCGGTTGTCGTCTCTTCGCCGGAAGATTGCTGATTTGCGACTTGTTTAGCCGCAGAGCGCCGGAGGCGCTATGAACAGAATAACTACGGACGCGTGCTGTTTGGTGGCTTTGCGGCTGGTCTGCTGTTAGCCCCCGCTAACCTGCTTGTCGGGGAACGGTTGGGGACTGGTTGAGTACTCGTTTGGGGCGGTCATCGGCGCATGGTTGGGCAAAGAAACCTGAGGCCGCGCGAGATTAGTTTGTCAAACTCAGTAGCTTTCATTAACTGCTCACAACTCGTGACTCTCGCTGGCCCTGCGCGTCCGCGCGTGGGCGTGGAAATGCGTGGGTTGTCGATCATTGTGGACGGAGCATTGCTGGTGCGCGACGGCAGAATCGTTAAGGTTGGCCCTCGCCGGGAAATTGAGTCGCTTGTTAGCGCAGATTGCGAAGTAGTCGACGCAGGCGGCCGAATTCTGGTTCCGGGGTTTGTCGATGCCCATACGCATCCAGTCTTTGCCGGCACGCGCGCCGGTGAGTTTGAAGAACGCGTCCGGGGCGTAACCTATCAGGAGATTGCCGAGGGCGGTGGAGGCATTCAATCAACGGTTAACGCGACACGGGCGGCAACAATAGATGAATTGGTTTCCACAGCGAAACGTTACGGCCAATGGTTTTTGCGCTGCGGCACTACAACAGTTGAGGCTAAATCGGGATACGGCCTCACGCTCGAAGATGAAATAAAGATTCTGCGCGCGATTAAGCAGCTAAATGGAGAAGGCGCTTTGCGGTATGTGCCCACGTTTCTCGGAGCGCACAGCGTCCCTCCCGAATATCGCTCGCGACGGGAAGCCTACGTTGCCCTGATTATCGAGGAGATGTTGCCGCGAGTTGCGCGAGAGAACCTGGCGGAGTATTGCGATGTTTTTTGCGAGGATCGGGTCTTCACAACTGAAGAGTCCTGGAAAATTCTCGCTGCGGCGCGATGTCACGGACTGGGCCTGCGTATACACGCCGATCAATTGTCACTTTCCGGCGGCGCAAGGTTGGCAGCAGAGTTAGGGACCGCCACTGCCGACCATCTCGAACATACGGATGCGGAGGGAATTGCAGCGCTCAAGTCAGCCGGGGTGCAGCCGGTTCTTTTGCCAGGCTCTGTTTATGCCTTGGGTTCAAAAAGTTACCCGGCCGCGCGCGAAATGATCGACGCCGGTCTGGCGGTTGTCCTGGCAACTGATTTCAATCCAGGTTCCTCTCCGACGCCATCGATGCCGATGATTCTTTCTGTGGCGTCAACTCAGATGAAAATGATGCCGGCGGAGTCGATCACCGCGGCCACGATTAATGCAGCTTACAGTCTCAATCGGGGCTCTGAAATCGGCTCGCTTGAAGAAGGTAAGCTGGCTGACCTTGTGATTCACGATTGTGACGACTATCGTGAGCTAGCCTACTTTTTCGGCATTGAGCATGCGTGGCAGGTTTATGCGAACGGGAAACCGGTGTTCCTGAGATTTTCTTGATTGAGTCATGGCGCCCTTTCCGGAAAGCCTTCAGATCTCTCTGTGTGAACATTTCTGGTCGGCCGAAGAGGAAGATAAAGAAAAAGAATTGACGCATCTCTCTCAGTATTTTATTATTCATCTAACACTGGAAAGGAGGTGATCAAAATTTATATGAGTTCTAATCACAGTGAGGTGGCTGCGGCCTGACCTCTGAACCTCGATCGTAACTTGTTAGGATTACGGTTCAGTCGTCTCACTGCAAGGTGCTCCTCCTTTCTGGAAGCGACACCCAGTTAGCCTCAGGCCAATCCGAACAGTTCACCGAAAGCCGTCCGCGATCCGATTGTGGACGGCTTTTTTCTGTCTGGACGCATCTAGTACTTGGACCGCGGGCGTCTCGCCCGACCGAGCGTGCATCTGCACGCTCTAATCTTGTTCATACACATCTTGTGTGCCCGACTTGCTCGCGCTGTGCGCGCGGTCGGGCGAGACGACTGCGGTCGCAGTGAACAAGGTCGAATTTTTGCCCTCGCGAGGCTTGCACAACTTGACCCGAAAACACCGGGGTGAGAAATTAGAATCCTCTCTTACATAAATTGGAATCCTCCCTCATATATGGAGAAGACTTTGCACGTACCTGATTCCCCCGTTTTCCATGATCCTGCGGGCCGTCGCTGGCGACGTGTGCGGCGCACTTGGCTGGCGCTGGCCGTCGTGGGCACAACTGTGGCAGCTATCTTTGTTGCCAGCGTGTTCGGGAAGCCACTGTTGCCGAGTTTTAGTTTGCACCCGGTTGCGAGTCTGCCACGGATAGCGGATCTCAAACCAAAGCAGCCAAATCTGCCTGCGAATCCCAGTGAACAAAAAGCGAAGAAGGCGCAGGCCGACCTGCAGCGGGCCCTGGCAACAACCAAACGCGTCTTGCCCGGAAAGCGGGCCTCGCAGCTACCGATTGATCCTCCACCATTCACGCTCCCGACTCCGATAGTCCCCAGCGCACGGCCGCTGTCGATTGGCTTTTACATAAACTGGGACGAATCGAGTTACACATCGCTGAAGCAGAATCTGGATCATCTTGACTGGGTAATCGCCGAATGGTCTCATTTGCAAGACGCTCCCGGAGGAACTAGTCCGCTGGTGACCGAGGTGAAACCCCCCGCATTGAATTGGATTCGCGAGAACCGCCCGCAAGTGCGGATCCTGCCAATGGTTCAGAACCTTGTTAACGAGCGGTGGGACTCAGGGCTTTTGGCCCGCTCGATCGCCGACGAGCCCCGCCGGCAGCTCTTGATTAGTGCGCTGACGACGTTCGTTCAGGACAACAAATTTGCCGGCATCTGTGTTGACTTTGAAGAAGCCCCCGCCTCGTCGCAGGCCGCTCTCCTTACTTTCATGCAGGAATTGCATTCAGCCTTTGCCTCGAAGGGTCTGCTCGTTGTGCAGTCGGTACCTTTTGATGATCCTGGCTGGCATTACAAAGATTACGCGGCTGCCACGGATTATTTGATGTTGATGGCTTATGACCAGCATTGGGCCGGCAGCGACGCGGGTCCGGTTGCCGCGCAACAGTGGTTTGAAGCAAATCTCCTGAAACGCATGCGGGATCTTGACGCCGCAAAGACGATCATCATTCTTGGAAACTACGGCTACGATTGGACCGATGGTGAGAAGGATGCAAACGAGATGACTTTTCAGGAGGCGCTCATCACGGCGCGTGAGTCGTCTGCGGCTCCTGTCTTTGATGCAGCCTCCAGCAATCTCTACTACGAATATGACGAAGAAGACCACTCGCATCATAGAGTTTGGTTCCTCGACGCGGTTACCGCCTTTAACCAGATGCGCGCTGCCAGTGGCTTCAAGCCGGCCGGTTTCGGCATTTGGCGTTTGGGATCTGAAGATCCGTCGGTTTGGTCCATCATGGACGCACAGCATGCATCACCCGATGTCTTGAGCCGGATCAATTCAGGATACGACGTTGATTTCGAAGGAACGGGTGAATTGCTTCAGGTAATGTCGCGGCCGCAGGAGGGCGCGCGCAATGTGGATGTAGATCCGGCGAGTGGATTCATCAAGTCTGAAGAATTCATTTCAATCCCGTCGTCCTATGTCATTCAGCGCAGCGGCGACCGGCCTGGATGGCTTGCGCTGACTTTTGATGATGGTCCCGATCCGAAATGGACACCCGCAATTCTCGACATATTGAAGCAGGAAAACGTGCCTGCAACATTTTTCATCGTTGGCAAGAATGGTCAGGCTTACCCCGACCTGGTGAGGCGGATAGTTAATGAGGGACATGAGGTCGGAAATCATACCTTCACTCATCCCAACCTTGGTGAGATTCCACTCTCTCTAACAAAGTTGGAACTGAATGCTACTCAGAGGTTGATTGAATCGCTTACAGGGCGTTCGACTGTCCTATTTCGCCCCCCTTACTTCGGCGACGCTGAAGCCGACAAGCCGCAGGAAGTGGAGCCCGCACTCCTGGCCAGGGATCTCGGTTATCTCATGATCGGTGTGCGCATCGATCCGGACGACTGGCAGCTGCCTGTGAATGCTGATGAGATCATCAACCGGACCGTGCAACGCGCCCTTGATCAGAACCCGGACACCCGCGGCCAGGTTGTCCTGCTCCATGATTCGGGTGGGGATCGATCGGCTACAATCCAAGCACTGCCGCAGCTAATTCATGAATTGCGTGCGCGCGGTTTTCGCTTCGTTCAGGTTTCCGATCTGGCCGGACTGTCGCGCGATCAAGTCATGCCGCCCATCGCCCCCAGCCAGCGTGTGTTTACTCGGACCGATGCGATTGCCTTCTTTTTTCTCTCGACTGGAGGCTGGACGCTGCAATGGGTCTTCGTCCTTGGTATCCTGCTCGGTCTGGGCCGGCTGCTCTTTGTCGGCTCTCTGGCCCTGGCTCAATGGTTTCGTTCCCGGCGCCGCCAACGGCTTCACGCCGGCAGCAGTTATGCTCCGTTTGTTTCCGTGATCGTGCCCGCTTACAACGAAGAGATGGTGATTGAAAGTACCATTCGCAGTCTCCTCGCGTCCGACTACACAAATTATGAGATCGTCGTTGTCGACGACGGTTCTCAGGACAACACCAGCAAAGTTGTGAGCGAGAAATTTGCCGGCGACAATCGCATCAGGCTCTTTACAGAGGCCAATGCCGGTAAAGCCGAAGCATTAAATACCGGCCTCCGATATGCCAATGGAGACATCATTATTGCGTTGGACGCCGACACACTGTTTTCACCGAAGACAATTGGGGCGTTGGCGCACCGCTTTTACGACCCGCAGATGGGCGCTATTGCCGGCAATGCCAAGGTCGGCAACCGCATAAATTTAGTCACTCGCTGGCAAGCGCTGGAATACATAACTTCACAAAACATGGACCGGAGGGCTTTCGCCAGTCTCAACTGTATTACTGTTGTGCCCGGCGCGGTCGGCGCCTGGCGAAAAGATCTCATTGAAGAGGCCGGCGGCTTCTCTTCCGATACGCTGGCTGAGGACCAGGACCTGACCCTGCGAATACGAAGGTTGGGTTACAAGATTGGTTACGAAGAAAATGCCGTGGCCTGGACTGAAGCGCCGGATCGTTTGCGCTCCCTCGCCCGGCAGCGCTTTCGTTGGGCTTACGGTACGCTGCAGTGCATGTGGAAACATCTCGACGCGCTGTTTCGGCTGCGCTACGGCACGCTGGGTTTTATCGCATTGCCAAACGTCTGGATTTTCCAGATCTTGTTTCCTTTGATCTCGCCAGTGATGGACCTGATGCTCGTATACACCCTGATCTCGGCAGGACTCGATCGTCTGCAACAGCCGACCGGTTATTCCTCCACCAGTCTGCAGCAGGTGCTTTTTTATTACGCGCTATTTCTGACGATTGATTGGGTCTCCGCATGTTTCGCTTTTATCCTCGAAAAGCGTGAACAGTGGACCCTTCTGTGGTGGCTGTTCCTTCAACGTTTTTGTTATCGCCAGGTGATGTACTACGTAATGATCAAGTCGGTGGCTATGGCAGTGCGCGGACCGGTGGTCGGCTGGGGCAAGCTGTGGTCTCATTCACGCCCTGGCCCTAGCCCGTTGATCATTGGGGCCCTCGGCAGTCTGAAACCGTCTAGGCGGTTCCTCTCGATCAGTCAGCGTAAGGCCACGGGTCTGAAGCCACGGTGTGAATGAGAGTAGCCGAAGCTTCGCCAGGACCTGGCACGCGAACGGTGACAATGTTCTAGCTAATGTTTCGATATCTAACGCGCAAAAGCACCTGGATCGCAATCCTTATCCTGCTGCTCGCATTTGGTTTTCGTTTTTTTGTCGCGCGGCGACTCGCGAACGACGAACCGGATGACGGAAGAGTGTATGCCCAGATCGCGCGCAACATAGTCGAGCAGCATGTCTATTCGCATGAACACGAACCGCCGTTCGATCCGTCCATAATTCGCCTGCCTGGTTACCCGCTATTTCTTGCCGGCATCTATTCGCTTTTCGGTCATGGTAACAATACGGCTGTAAGAATCGCGCAGGCCGTTATTGATACAGCTACTTGCGTATTGATCGCGCTCGTGGCGTTTCATTGGATGCCTGATGAAAAGCGAAAGCGAGCAGCGGCAATTGCCGCACTTGCCCTAGCTGCCGTCTGTCCGTTCACGGCAATCTATTCGGCTACCATTCTCACGGAAATTCCCACTAACTTTCTTGCCGTTGCGCTATGCCTTGCCGCAACTCTTGGATTTAAGGCCACGACAAGAAAGCGCGCGTTTGCGTTCTGGGCGCTCGCCGGTCTCGCTGCGGGTACTGCAGTGCTCTTTCGTCCTGACAGTGGGCTATTTGCCGCGGCCGTGGGAATTACGATTGTGGTCACGGCTCTTAGTCCGTCCAGCATGGATGTGTCTGCGCATTCGCCCGACAATCAATCACAGAACCAGGTGCAGAGCCTGCTTCGCCGGCTGTCGCGTGCCGTGTATCCTGCTGCAGTCTTCTCGCTGGCATTTTGTCTGGTGCTGGTTCCCTGGACGATTCGTAACAGGCGAGTCTTTCATCTGTTTCAACCGCTGTCTCCAGCTCACGGCGAAATGCCAGGCGAGTTTGTAGCGCGTGGCTATCTTATGTGGTTGCGCAGTTGGCTGGATGACGAACGATATATCGGCCCGGTGCTATGGTCGCTCGACACATCTCCCATAAAGATTGATTCCTTTCCCGATCGGGCGTTTGACTCAGAACAGGAACGCGATCGAGTTTCGGCCCTGCTCGAAAAGTACAACCACCCACCTGATACGCAAGCGTCGCAAGGCTCGAATCCGCCAGCCATGGTAGGTCCACAAAGCGGTTCGGTAGACAAACCTCAACCAGGTGTGTCACCTCAAGCCAGCCCAACGGATGAGGAGTCGGCGCAGAGTGATGAAGAGGATTCGCAAGACGAAGAAGAAGAAAAAGACACTAGCGAAAGCGATCAGGAAGCGAAAGTCGAGATGACCCCTGAGATTGACGCCGGTTTTGCGCAGTTAGCTCACGAAAGGATTGCCCGCTCTCCTGTTCGTTATTATTTCGTGCTGCCATTGAGGCGGGCGGGCACGCTTTGGTTGGACACGCACTCGCAGTACTACCCGTTTGAAGGCGAGCTGCTGCCGCTTGAAGATATGGATTACACAATCCATCAACAATACTGGCTGCCGTTTTTCGCCGCTTTGACCTTGCTCTATTCGCTCCTGGGGGTCATGGGTGGCTGGTTGTTATGGCGATCGGAGACGTTTGCGGCTCGGCGCTGGGTCATTCTTGCTTGCCTGATAATTTTTCTGCGCCTCGCGTTTTTCTCCACGCTGGAGAATCCGGAACCGCGATACACGGTCGAGATCTTCCCATTTCTTAGTATTCTGGGAGGCGTCGCGCTTGCACAGCTTGGTGGATTATTGACACAACCTAAGCAGCGTTCAGCGTCTGATTGAACGCACCGCTCGTCGTGTGAGTAGTTGTTTGAGACCGCCGGGAACCAGTGCTCGTAGGAGGGCGTGAGCTACGCGGGGAGGTACGGTCACTCCACGCTGTACCAGCACGTATTCACTTTCCCACACCGTAGGGACAAACTTTGCTTTGAATCTTCTTAGCCCTTCAAAGTTGTAAAAAACACTGAAGCGCTTGGAAACAGAGCATAGCGCTCGTTCGATGATTGGATGATCATGGGTCGAGAGGTCGTCGTCGCCTTCTCTTGCAAGCGGTGCGGTACCAAGAGTCGCCAGCGTCGCACCTTCTTCTTTTAGTTGGTTCAGAGCCTGGATCACCAGCAGGTCTGCAGTTCCAGCCGGAGCGTCATACCTGCGGAGTACGTCTTCCAGGTACCAACCATCTCTGGCCGGAATCGGACTGACCGCAAGGAGCCCAACCAGGCGTTGTTGCCCGTCGCGTGCCGCAAATATTTTCTTACGTTCAGCGCGTAAAAAAGGATCCAGTGCCAGGAGCCAGCCAAAAGTCGTCGCTGCGGGACGGGCTTTGAGCCACTGCAGGCACAGTTCCGTCGTCTCTTTTTTGAACTGCTCATCAAAAATATCTATCTGCTCGACTGTAACACCAGCGCGCGTCGCCTGGTTTACACCAGCGCGCAATTTCTTGGCGGAATTGCCGCGCGGGTTCCAGTTCTTGAGATCGAAGTAGGGTGCCGCGCCGATTTTGATCGCACTTAGACCAAGCAGAGCGGGCCTTTAACCAGTGTAATGGCGTCAGCCGGTTTAGCCAGGGGGTCGCCGGCAACCAACCAAACCCGGCCAAATTCGCCATAGACGATCGCGCCATCGATCCCCGGCATTGTCCACGCAGCTGCTCCCGGAGCGATGCTGACAAGTGAGTGTTCGTTGCAACCATACTTAGATTGCAATTGGAGCAACTCACTTGAAGGGTCAGGTAAGGCAGAGCGCAGCGCCAGGCGGCGCAAGGTGCGTACTTTTATACGGACGTAGCGGGCTCCGTAGCTTGCTCCGCCTGCGGCGAGCCACCATAAATCGTGTACCGGAATGTGTGGGTGCATTGCGAAACCTCGGAATAAAACTCCGATAGGTTTACCCGACTTCTTTAAGACATAGTTTAGATCACAATGAGCGCTATGAAAAACCCGACTACGGACTCGGAGAGGGTGACGGCTTCGGTGTTGGTGTCTGTTCGGACGGAAGCACGCTGGCCGGATTTGGCGCATCGGGAGATGTATGCAGATGAATTGCTTTCCAGGTGTTGCCAACGCGCTTGAACACCAAAGTCATGCGACCTGAAGCTGTTTCCGGAGTTCCTTTGAAGGTTTGAGTTTGAGTCCATAGGCAGCTTACGACGGCGCCATCTCTTCCCAACATTGTGACCGAAACGTCGTGCACATCAAGCTTCACGTCCTTCAGATCGGGATAAGAGCTTTCACGGTTCTTACGCACCTGGTCCCAACCTTTAGTCACTGTCCCATTGTTGTTAAAGAGTACTAATCGTGGAGAGTTCCAATAGACGCTGGTAACGGCGTTGACATCCCTGTGACGAATGCCTTCGAGCAAACTATTGAACGCGGCTTGAACTGCGTCGGACCCCGGCGTCTCCGTGGCAGTCACGCCCGGTTTCTTAGCACTAGTGCCAGGCGTTTTGGAAGACGTGGCGGGCTTTTTCGTGTCCGTCGGCTTCGGTTTTTCCGCTGACTGATTCGTATTGGTGCCGCGCGTCACGGCTGGTTTAGTTGTGGAAGAGTTTGTGTTCTGGGCGAACCCGTTGGTGGAAGCAGCCAGCAAAAGGGAAATAGTAAAGACACACGTTCTAATCATGACTTACTCCTAACTTACAATATGTCCGAGAAAGGCCAGACGGTGCGGGGCAAAATTAGTTTGCAAACAACGAAACAACAAAACATCCAGTTCCGGGTTTCATTGAAACTCTCAGCTAGACATCACCGAGTTGGTTCATAGTGTCAAACCACGGAATGCCGCTGCGTAGTCGCTCAACAGAACGTTCGCGTCCCAGGACCTCGAAGATCTCAAACATCGAAGGCCCAACAGCCTGTCCCGTAAGCATCGTGCGCGAGGCATTGATTAACAGACCCGCCTTGACACCGGCCTCTTCAGCAGATTCCCGCAGCGCGGCTTCTGCATTTGTGGCAGTAAAGGGATCAACCCCTTCAAACTTGTCGGCCAGGCCAGGCAGGAGTTCCCGAAGTCGCGGTTCCTTTCTTAAGTTCTTATTAACGGCATTCTCCTCAAAATCAAAGTCGTCCGAAAAATATGCTCTGCCTTGCGACGAGAAGTCCTTGAGAGTAAAGAATCGGTGACGGATCAAATCGACCGTTCTTACAAACCATTCACGGTCCTCGTCGTTATACTCTTCACGCCAGAGCTTGTTCGCCCGTAACTCGGCTTTGACCATCGGTATTAGCTCTGCCAGAGGCATGGTGCGGATGTACTCCGCATTCATCCATAACGCTTTGTCGTCTGTCCAGTGTCGCGGGTCGTTTTCTTGAAAATTGAAGATTGCGTTCGCGCGTCCGATCCCCTCTAGGGAGAACTCTTGAATCAGCTCTTCTTTATTCAAAATCTCCTTTGTGTCCGATGGTGACCAGCCCAGAAGTGCCAGGAAGTTGCGAAACGCCCCAGGGACAAAGCCGCGATCGCGATAGGTGGTAAGCGAAACCACCTCGCCGTGCTTACGTTTTGACAGCTTGCCTTTGTTGGGCGCCAGAATCAGAGGCAAATGTGCAAACTGCGGTACTTTCGCACCGAGTGCTTCGTAAAGCAGTACCTGTTTGTGTGTGTTAGTCAGATGATCCTGGCCCCGGACGACGTGTGTGATTCCCATTTCAATGTCGTCAATTACTACCGACAGGTTATAGAGCGGATGGCTATCTGAACGCAGTAGCACGAGATCCTCAATCTCACTATAGTTGCGCTCTTGTGGTCCGTAGACTATGTCTTCGAACTTTGTCTGTCCCACAGCGTGCACTTTCAAGCGCACAGCGAACGGCTCCCCAGCGGCGGCGCGTCGGTCAGATTCTTCCATTGGTAGCTCGCGAAACGGGTTGCTGCGTTGATCGAATCCCTCCGCCGACTGCGTCCGCGCGCGGTCAGCTATTCCTTGTTTAATAGAGGCGTCGTCGCGCTGCTCGCGCGGCGTGAAGTCACGATAGGCTTTTCCCTCCTGGATTAGCCGATAGGCAGCGGCGCGATGTTTCGGGGCGTTATCTGATTGAAAGACAATCTCTTCATCGTAATCGAGTCCGAGCCATTCCAATCCCTCGATTATGGAACGGGTCGATTCGTCCGTGGATCGTTGAAGGTCGGTGTCTTCAATGCGCAGCAAAAACTCTCCGCCCGTTTTTCGCGCATAGAGCCAATTGAAGAGTGCGGAACGGGCTGCGCCAATATGCAGGTAACCAGTGGGTGATGGTGCGAAACGTACGCGGACAGTCATAAGAAAGTAGTCAGTAAGCCAGCAGTCAACAATACAGCAGGAACCCCCGGGTCTACTGATTACTGGCCACAAATTACTGACTACTGAATGTTGGCGGAGATGACAGGATTCGAACCTGTGAAGGGCTTTTGACCCTTAACGGTTTAGCAAACCGCCGCCTTCAGCCACTCGGCCACATCTCCGTGCCGGAATCAGGCGAAAAGTAATTCTAGTCGGCACCCGTGGATTGTCAAGGTAAGCCGCTGTCTGGCTAGTGTCATACTTTCACTACTCTGCGTCGACTCGGCATCTCTACCTACACGCGCTGTTTTGTTTGGTCATGTCCTAATCTATGTAGGGTGTCCCTCCGTGGGCGCCCCGAGTCGCGCGGAGACTGGGACTACACGCGAGGGACCTTAGCAGTCAGCCTTGCGGCAGCCAATTCCGCAGAGGTGCAAATCGCGCGGCTACCTGCCCTCCGCGTGTAGGCTGCTTCGCAGCAGGTATTATAGAATTCAACACGTGACCAGGCTTCATCTAACGCGGCGCCAATTTCTAAATGGCTTGGTAGCGGCTCCTCTGGTGGCTGTTTCGGCCACATCAGCCTATGCCCGTTTAATCGAGCCCTATGAATATTTCATTTCAGCAACTGACATTTTCATACATCATTTGCCCGAACGCTTCGAGGGCTTTCGAATTACGCAACTGACGGATGTTCATCACAGTCGTATCGTTAGTTTGGATGAAGTGCATCGTGTGGTAGCGCTGGCCCAACAAACAAAGCCCGACATGTTTGTTCTCACCGGCGATTACACCACCTCGTATCGTCGCTTTATAGAGCCTTGTGCCGAAGCGCTCTCAGCGTTGAATGCACCCGAGGGCGTTTGGGCCGTGCTCGGAAATCATGATCACTACACTGACCCGGAGTTGACGAGTCGTGCTCTGGAACAAAATCACATCAGCGTCCTCAATAATGCCAACACCGCTCTCCGTCGCTCATCGGATGTGATCCAGTTATCAGGAATCGACGACTGGTCCTGGGCAGGAACAGACTGGGCTCGAGCTTTCAACGGCCTGCATGCAAATGTGCCGACCATCTTACTTTCCCATCAGCCAATTGTGCTCGAATTTGCCGAGACGCAGAAAACATCCTTAATACTGAGTGGACACACTCATGGCGGCCAGATCAATCTTCCCTGGCTCGGGGCCCCAGCCCGGTTCGCTACCTCGGATCTCCGGTATGCTCAGGGCCTTTTCCGGAGAGGCGAAACACAGCTTTACGTTTCAAGCGGTACCGGAGTCATTGGCTTACCCGTGCGTCTCGGGGTCCGTCCTGAAATTGCGGTCTTGCGATTGCGAAGAGCGCCGGAATAACTTTCGAGGTTATTGAACTCTTTGGATCGCCATCAAGGTCAGATCATCAAAAAGAAAATCGCTCGTCCGGAAAATCCCAGCTTCCCTCACACAACTAGTGATCAATTCTTTGGGCGCAAGCCTCGGGTTCTCGATCAACAGTCTTGAAAGGCGCTCGATACCATACTCAATTCCTGATCCATTCAGGGTCTCTGAAAGTCCGTCGGTGTAGAGAAAGAGCATGTCGCCTTTTTCCATGACAAATCTGTTCACTGAGAAATGTTCGCGGCAAAAAAGGCCGATAGGCAAACCAGTCGCATCCATGCTCCGCACAGTGCCCTGGTGTACCAGAAGCGGTGGGAGGTGCCCGGCGTTGGCAATCTCAACCTCGCCGAGTTGGTAGGGTGCTTTCACAAAAGACGCGGCTGGCGCGCTCGAGTATCTGATCCAATGGCAAGTTAATCGAGACTAGAGTACGAAACATTGCCTGGAGATGGGCCATAAGCATCGACGCCGCCACGCCCTTGCCGGAGACATCTCCCAGTACAAAATGCAGGCTATTGTCTTCGCTACTGATGAGATCGCAGTAATCTCCACTCACGAGGCCGGCGGGTTGGTAATGGTAAGCTATTTCCCAGCCATCGATCCTCTGAGTTGGCTGCGGCAGTAACCCCGTCTGGATCTTTGCGGCGAGCTCGAGATCATTTTCGAGGGCCTGTTGTTCAGGCGGTGTGAGATGTCCGATACAAAGTCGAGTTAGTGGGTTAGCAATCAACCTCCCTGTTTCTACCGGTTCATGGCAAAGGTCACACAAGCCAAAAGTGCCTCGTTCCATTCTTTGCAAGGCAGCATCGACCTCAGCCAGAAGACTGGTGATCTCGCTGAACTCACTAGAATCTCTTGCCGCTTCTAGTTTTTGACGACGATCGAGAAGCTGCTCTCTCAATAGGGGCTCAACCGCGGTAACCATTGCTTGATCCTTTCAGGTTCTTTAAGCGTCGAGGCTCGCCGGACGTGGGGCTTTTTGCAGTTGTAACGGAAGTCTTGGGGCGCAACAGAGCTTGGCGAGGCGGGCTCGGTCACGTTGCATCTCGGTGTTGTTTGCCAGCCAGACGCGTAGCTCGTGGAAGATTCTGGCTGCGTGTGCATCAGGTGGCTCCACTATCCGATAGTGCATCCACTTACCATCGCGTCTTGTAGAAACAAGGCCTGCCCGGCGCAGGTAGGCAAGATGCCGCGAGATCTTGGGCTGATTGGTATTCAAAACTTCTACAAAAAAACAAACGCAGACTTCATCATCGCCAATCAGATTGATCACTCGCAACCGCGTTCGATCAGCGAGAGCTTTGAACAAGAGCTCGATACTGTATTCCTTGCCACTCATTGCTTGCCTTTTCCTGGTTTTTGTCCGCTTCGGTGAATACGATTCCGACAACTTCCGAGTTCCTTGCCCCGCCGACCAATTGAAACTCAATTCTAACGCTCTTTCTATCCGTTTCTTGCCTGGAAAGCTGGTACTACTCTGGATCGACTCGTAAGCTGCGTCGCTCCATGAGCACAGTGTTGCGCCAAACTCCTTTCAATTTGGCGATGCGCTCTCGACGTCCGACTTCTCGAAATCCGGCAGCCCTGTGCAGCGCCAGGCTGGCGAGGTTTTCCGGAAAAATGCTCGCCTGCAAAGTCCAGATCGCATTCTTCTCCGACTCGGAAATGAGGGCTCCGAGCAATGTGGCGCCGTGGCCTTGACCCTGGCAATTCGGCGCGACGTAAACACTGACTTCTGCTACGCCGGAGTAAGCCTGGCGCGTTGACACGCGGCTTAGGGCAGCCCAACCCTTGATGCCTGCGTCGGTCGACAGAACTAATCTCGCAAAACGGTGGTGGGCCGCGTCCCAATCCTCCCAGGATGGAGCGCTCGTCTCGAAGGTAGCATCTCCGCCGGCAATGCCGGCGAGATATATCTCCCGGACCTGCGGCCAGTGCTCCCGTGTTAATGGTAATAGTTCCATTGCATGATACATACGTGTTGACATATTTGTACCCTTCCGGTAAAGTCTACTCACATTCGCCTGGGCGAATGTAATAGTAAAGGAGACAGGCTATGGAAAACAAGGACACTGCTGAGGTGAAGGCGTTGAAGGCCCACCTGGCCTTATACGTAAAGGACGTCAAACAGAGTACAGAGTTTTATCAGAAGCTGTTTGGAATCGAACCTCTAAAAGTGCGGAGCGGCTATGCGAAATTCGACGTGCAGAACCCGCCGCTCAACCTGACCTTAAATGAGAATCCGTTTAACGAGCGGGGAGCGCTTTCCCATCTCGGCATTCAAATGGATTCAACCGCTGATGTGCTGACCGTGAGAAAGAAATGGCTGGACGCCGGACTTCTGCCTCGCGACGAAATGCAAACAAATTGCTGTTACGCGCTCCAGGATAAGACGTGGGTTCAGGATCCTGATGGAAATCAATGGGAAGCGTTCGTTGTTCTCGAGGACAACCTGCCAAGCTCGCCTGCCTGCTGCACGACCGACGTGAGCACGCCTATTGGGATAGAGGGTGCCTTGCAATGTTGCTAGCGAGTCCCTAAGAAAGTGAGAGGGCGGCGATTGAAACCGCCCGCTCATTTTTTCGCGCGAGACAGAACTGAAAAGCTAGTCCAGTTGCGGCTTCTGCTGCAGCCCCTGTACACGTTTCATCATCTGTTCCCGCCTTTGCTGACGCTCCTTGCGGAGTGTCTCCATTTGTGTCCGCTGTTCAGGCGTGAGGATGCCGAGCATATCGCCACGGATACCCGTCGTCGAACTGCGGATCTCCTGGTGCAATGCTCTTGCTCTTGCCTGATCTGCAGCGTTGAAGGTGCCTTCAAATCTTTTTTCTCGCATTTTGAAAAGTTCCTCGCGCGGGACCTTGGTTGCCGCGAAATAGCGTTGCATGATCGTTCGTTGCTGAAGTCGTTGCTCGTCAGTCAAGTTTAACGCGCTCTCCGGACCCAAGATGCCCGGCCTCGGACCTCTAAATGCGCGACGGGCGCCATCCATGCGCTGCAACCTGTTGGACACCGCCCTACGATCAGGCCCGGGCGCGGCCGGCGTTTGTGCCTGTTGAGCAAATCCGACCGCGCACGTACCCAGAGTAATTAACCACATCGGCAAAATTTTCCATAAAGACATGATTCGAACTCCTTTTTTCCCCGTTGATAACAAATTTGGATTCGACCGTGGCAAGGAGTCAACGCTTTATTGACTCTTAGACGCACGACGCTCGCTGATGGTCGGCGAAACTCAAGGGCTTGACAAGTCTATTCAGACAGAGTACTTTGCTATACGAAGTATGCGCTCCATCAGCTTCTGATCTGGCGTTGTGCTTTTGTCAGCAGCGGTGGATCTTTGGAATTTGGGAAGTAGTAAAACAGGATCTCGAAGGTTACAATGGCGCCACGATGAGTCTTCTGGAAAGCATTAACTTGCCTGCCGATCTGCGCAGATTACCGCCGGATCAATTGCGAATGGTCGCGGATGAAATCCGCGAATATATTTTGGAGACGATGTCTCGTGTTGGCGGCCACACTGGAGCATCTCTCGGCGCAGTGGAGTTGGCTGTTGCGCTGCACTATGCCTTCGACACTCCTCGAGATCGTCTTGTCTGGGATGTCGGACATCAGGCTTATGCCCACAAGATTCTCACCGGGCGCCGCGATCTCTTGCCGACAATCAAACAGTATGGTGGCATCAGTGGCTTCTTGCGTCGTGATGAATCTGAGTATGACACTTTTGGCGCCGGTCACGCATCAACGTCTCTGTCTGCTGCGTTGGGGATGGCCATCGCTCGCGATCGGAAGGGCGAGAACCATCACGTGGTGGCGCTGATTGGCGATGCCTCTTTGGCAGGCGGCATGGCAATGGAAGCAATCAATCAGGCAGGACATCTAAAGAGCCGGCTCATCGTAGTTCTGAATGATAATGAGATGTCTATTGCTCCCGCCGTGGGGGCCCTTACCGGCTACCTGAACAGGATACGCAGCGCGCATGGTTATCACCGTTTCAAGGATGAAGTTGAAGAAACGCTGCTGGCAATTCCTTCCGTGGGTGGGCGCTTACATCATGCTGCAAAAACGGTCAAGGATGCGATTGCCGCAGCTGTCCTTCCCGGTGCACTTGTAAGCGAGCTCGGCTTTAAATACATCGGCTATGTTGATGGGCATAATCCACGTGCGCTTGTCGCCGCTTTACGTGAAGCTCAACAAGTCAAAGACGGACCGGTAATCGTGCACGCGCTCACGACCAAGGGAAAGGGCTACCCGCAAGCTGAGAAAGACTACTATCGCTGGCATGCTACTGGCCCCTTCGATCTCAAGACCGGCAAGGCGATAAAGTCGATTTCAAAGGCGCCTACCTACACTTCCGTGTTTGGCGACACGCTGTGCCAGTTAATGGAAAAGGACCCGAAGATTGTGGCACTCACTGCCGCGATGCCTGACGGAACGGGGGTTTGTTCGGCGCTCGAGAAATTTCCCGAAAGAGCTTTTGACGTTGGGATTGCCGAGCAGCATTGTGTGACCTTTGCCGCCGGCATGTCTTGTGAAGGACTAAAACCGGTCTGTGCGATCTATTCGACTTTCCTGCAGCGAGGTTTCGATCAGCTGGTGCACGACGTTTGTATCCAGAATCTTAACGTAAAGTTCTGTCTGGATCGCGGCGGCATTGCGGGTGGCGATGGACAAACACATCATGGTTTGCTCGACATCGCTTACCTCCGCGGCGTACCCAACATCGTCGTCATGGCGCCAAAGGACGAAGGCGAGATGCGCGACATGATGTTTACCATGCTCGAGCACAACGGGCCGGCAGCGATGCGCTATCCCAGAGGGAATGGAATTGGCGCTAATATCGAGCGGGAACCACAGTTGCTCGAAATGGGCAAGGGAGAAATACTCCGCGATGGTGGAGAGATCGGCATCGTGGCTTATGGCTCGATGGTTCATCCCTCTCTTGCGGCAGCTGAGAACCTGGCGAAGGAAGGCATTGAAGCCACCGTGGTGAATGCCAGATTTGTGAAACCGCTCGACGCTCCGCTACTCCTGGCTCTGGCGCGTACAAAGCGATTGCTCGTTACCGTGGAGGAAGCTTATCTCGCGGCAGGCTTCGGTTCGGCAGTGCTGGAGTTGCTCGAAGAAAACGGGCTGCAAGACAAGGTGCGCGTGGTCCGCATGGGGATACCCGATCGTCTCATAACGCAGGGCGATCCCAAATTGCTGCTGGCAAAGTATGGGCTGGATGCCGACGGCATCTACACGCGCGTGAAAGAGAGTATTGAAGTACTTGAGGATCGCCGTGCCAAGCCGCAGCGGATTGTCTCTTAGTCGTTACTTTCTGATTGCGACGACTTGTGGAATTCGTGCCTCTTTATCGGCTGCGCACTATGAGACCGATAGACGGGCGCGTTGATTTCATGCACGATATCGTGAACTTGTCACTGCCTTTCGCTGCCTCTTCTCTTCGCCGACGTATTAGTCGGCGCAAAAACTCTACTATTCGGAACTTTTTCGTCTGGCCTCCTACTTGCAGTGCCTGCACAGGCCCGGCATTTTGAGATGTGATTCGCAATACCATGCAAACAGATCGAATATCCGAGATGCGAGAAGCAGCCAACTATCCGCTGGAGCCTCATTTCGATGAAGAAAGCACCTTGCTTTCGGCCCGTCCGGTAGTGCTGCTGGAAGATATAAAAGCCAGCGTGCGTTACCGCCGCCGTCTGGTTTTGACTGGTGGGCTTACTTTTGCGGTTCTGCTCGGTGCCTGCGCCGCGTTGCTAATCTCTTATATCGAACAAAGACAGGTTGAAACGTTTGCTGCCTACAAGTCTCAGCCGGCTGACACTCAGCCAAACGAGAATGAGTCGCAACAGGTTGAGTCTTCAGCTCTTGAGGACAATACAGCCTTCCGTTTGCCGAACGATTCGCCAGCAATCGCAAAAAGTGAGCACGAGCAGACGAGTGCGGTTATCACGTCAAAGCCCGCGGCTTCCCGGCAGCGGCCCCTACCACATGCCGCGGATTCGAGATTCTCGAAAAATTTATCGAAAGCTGAAGCAAGCATGAATGCATACGATGATGAGAATGCGCTTGAGTTGAACGATCGAGAAACGCGTCGCCTGGGGCGATGGGAAGAGAGAAGATTAAGACGAGAGACTTTTCGCGATCGTCGCGCCACCGATCGCGACTCCGGAGATGGTCTTTTTCGGATCAGGGAAATCTTCGAAGGTACGCGAAAACCGCGCTAACACGGGAATTCGCGAGTTGATATAAGAAATGATCAACCTGATTGACTGTTTTCGGAACGAATGGCATCATCTCGCGAAAGCGATTCGAGTTTCTCACGTGTAGTGCGGCTCGCTTTGCCTCGTAGAGCTCACAGACATAGTTAATCCCCCGACGTTTTTAATATCAATGGTTCAGTGTTTCGCGCGATGAGGCGTGAGGAAATGGTGAATCTACATGAGTAAACAGGTGTTTCGGGAGCGGGAGTGTACTCACCGAGACGAAGGCGCCGAGGGCGAGTTTTACAACGGAGTCTTCTACGTGCAGGCCTTGCAGCGCTTGCGTGTCGATGAGGCCGTGCAAATGGCCGGAAAAGTCAGTGCCTTCTTCTGGGCTGATGCTCCCCATATCCTTGTTTGGCTTTGTCACAAATGCGCCGCCGAGCTTCGTTTAGCAGATACGCCGCGCGCGCTCACTAATGCCTCGCGGCGACAAGCCTGAGGCTACCGCACTCAGCGGTACCCCAACCCAACACAACACTCGCAGCGTTATGGTGTAATGTGTTCCGCACAGTGAAGCGGGAGCGCATAGACAAACTGCTCGTCGAAAAAGGCCTTGCTGAGTCGCGCACCAGAGCGCAGGCGATGGTCATGGCCGGTGTTGTGCTCGTTAACGAGCAGCGCGTTCGGAAATCTTCCGACCTGTTTTCTAAAGATTCGCACATTCGTATAAAACACGCAGACGATCCTGCCTCTCGTTACGTGGGACGCGGCGGCCTAAAGCTGGAAGCTGCGTTACGTGAGTTTCAGATAGACGTCCACGGACTTATTTGTCTCGATGTAGGCGCCTCGACCGGGGGGTTTACTGACTGTCTACTACAATACGGTGCTCAAAGAGTATTCGCTGTGGATGTGGGTCATAACCAGATCGATTGGCGACTGCGACAAGACCCACGCGTTGAAGTCAGGGAGGGCGTCAATGCGCGCTATCTGAAGTCAGACGACTTTCAGACTCGATTCGATCTTGCGGTCATGGATGTTTCCTTTATTTCAGCGACCAAGGTTTTGCCGGCTATCGTGCCTTTGTTGAATGACGGTGGTCGTTTGATAACGCTCATCAAGCCTCAGTTTGAAGTTGGTCGAGGAGAAGTTGGCAGTGGTGGCATTGTGCGTGATGCAACGAAACACTCACGCGTCATCGAGGAAGTGAATCAGGCCGCGCTTGCTCTTGGTTTGAAAGTAGTGAAGATGATTGATTCTCCAATTCGCGGTGCTGAAGGAAACATGGAATTCCTGGCATTCTATGAAAAGAGTTCAACGTCCTTATTGCGACCGCGTCTCGCCCGCCTCGAGCACGCAGCGGGAGCAAAGGTCGGCGTGTTTGAAAACAAGGATGAACCAGATTAGAGCGTGCTGACGCCCGCCTGGCTGGCGAGACGCGCTCCCAGTAGGAAGTTGCCCAACGTGAGAGAAGTTTTTCGACCCACCGCACTACCCGAATTTCGTGTCCGTTGACACTAAAAACCTGGCCCGCGTATCATCCGGTCTGTTCGGAAGCGCCACTACTGAGTGTTTCAATTTTCTCTCCTGACTAATTTTCGCTCTTGTGATCCAGGCCCGGCGCTTAAACACTTTCCGCGAAACCATGCCCTCAATAAAACGGATCGGACTAGTTCTAAAGCCGCATCAGCCGGACGCATTGAAAACGATTTGCGAGCTGGTAGAGTGGTTGGGTGAACGTGGTATCGCGCTTTCCGGTGGGCCGGAGATTGAACGAGAGCGAATAGAACACGAAACAGGATGCCCGGTTGAAGAAGTAGAAGCGCAAAAGCTTGCGTCAGCAGTTGATCTGATTCTCGTCCTGGGCGGCGACGGCACGATGATCTCGACGGCGCGCCTGATTGGCGATCAGGAAATCCCGGTCCTGGGCGTCAATTACGGAGGGCTTGGTTACCTGGCGGAGTTTCGCATTGAAGAGCTTTACACGGCGTTGGAAGCGATTCTTTCCGGCAACTATCGTTTGGACAGACGAGTGATGCTCGCCGTCGAGTTGCAACGCGGCAAGGATCCGGTCACCCGCAATCGCGTTCTCAATGATGTGGTAATCAATAAATCAGCACTGGCGCGGATCATTGAGATCGAAGCGTATCTCAATCAACAGTTTGTGAATTCATTTCGAGCAGACGGACTAATCATTTCCACGCCAACCGGCTCGACTGCCTATAACCTGTCGGCGGGTGGACCAGTAATTTTTCCTTCTATGAATGCGGTAGTGATAACTCCGATCTGCCCCTTCACGCTATCTAATCGTCCCATTGTCGTCCCCGATGACGCGGTTATCGAGCTGCGCCTGAAGACGGCGGAGGAAGATGTTTCGCTGACGCTCGATGGGCAGGTCGGATTTCCCTTAAGAGTCGAAGATCGTGTGGTCATTCGCAAGAGCCGAACGACTTTTAACCTGGTCCAGCCGATGAATCGAAACTATTTCGAGGTCTTACGAGATAAGTTACGTTGGGGAAGGTAAGACTCTATTTTGAATTCCAGGTTCCAGAAATCGCATGGTGAAACCCACAGCGTCCGCTGAAGAAACAATAGACCGCCCCTGGTATAAACCTTCGCTGACCACTCAGATCATGATTGGATTAATACTGGGTGGGGTTATTGGTTGGCTGAATCCTGACTGGGGTAATAGGATTTATTTCCTCCGCGACATTTTTCTCAATCTGATCAAATCAATCATTGCTCCCCTTATCTTCTCGACTCTGGTGATAGGTATTGCGGGTGGCGGAGATCTGAAAAAAGTCGGGCGCATGGGGGTGAAGGCCCTCATTTACTTCGAGGTCGTAACCACTGCAGCCTTGTTCATCGGTTTGGGAATTGTGAATCTTACGAAACCCGGAGTCGGGGTCGCACTGTCAGCCAGCACGAGCGAACTCGGACAGCTTGCTCAGAATCATCCCAGGACCTTTGTCGAAACTCTCGTTCACATTTTTCCGGCCAGCGTATTCGATGCGATGGTGCGCGGCGACGTGCTGCAAATTGTCGCCTTTTCAGTTCTATTTGGCATGGCGGTATCGGCGATAGGTTCAAAGGGAGCGCCCATCCTGCGGGCTTGCGCCAGTCTGTCGCAGGTGATGTTCAAGTTTACAGGTTACGTAATGATGTTTGCGCCCATCGGTGTCGGCGCGGCGATGGCACATACGGTGGGAACAAAGGGACTCGGTGTACTTTGGAATCTTGCCAAGTTAATCGGGTCACTCTATCTCGCTTTATTCATCTTTGTCTTTGTGGTGTTGGGCCTGGTTGCCATTATTGCCCGCGTTCCCATTAAGCAATTCATCAAAGCCGTGCGCGAGCCTTTTGTCATAGCCTTCGCCACGACGAGTAGCGAATCGGCTTTGCCAAAGGCTATGGAAGTCATGGAACGACTGGGTGTGCCACCGCGCATTGTCGCCTTTGTCATGCCGACGGGCTACAGCTTCAACCTCGATGGGACTACTCTCTATCTGGCGATGGCGTCTGTT
>WNFY01002030.1_pt1 | contig 31774 bp, 26 predicted proteins | sample 5400091 | NCBI WGS metagenome assembly WNFY01 (sample SAMN13153364, study PRJNA577476) | soil metagenome | isolation source: 60 cm soil or saprolite under grassland replicate 1 | place: USA:California | collected 2016-06-15 | reverse complement strand
AGTTTGTCTTTTTCGAGCTTGACTGCTTCGGTCGCTCCCAGCTCGCGGTCATTGATCATGACGGTTCGACCGGATGACTTATCGACAACAATGCGGTCAGGGCGCTGAATAGATTTGTAAACGACTCCGACGACTGCAATGGCAGTAATAAAAAAGGCGAGAATGATGAGCCATGACTGTCGGCGGATCGTCCGCACGTCAGCCGGGTCTCGATAGCAAACTACCGGCGCTATCAGTTCGCGGCCATCAATGTCATGCGTGTTCTCGTGTGTTAGGTCTGCGGCGTCTGACATCGCGCCTGATGTCCTAACTGGTAGCTGAATCGCCTCAGTGCTCATGAGTCTCTCCTTCGTGCCGTAACACTTCTTGTTCGTTCATCTCGACCGCGCGCCCTTACAATCGACATGCCGCGAAGCAAACCAAGCTTCCTTCATGCTTGCGTCTTGTGCCTGTTGTAAAAGCCAAACACCGTATGTAAAAAGCGACAGGTTCTTAATGGACTTCGATAAAGAAACTATTCGACTTTGCGTTGAGTTGATGGTGCGAAGTATTGGTCTCGGTTACATCAAGACTGAAATCGCGAGTTGTAGAACTGCGGGGCCTTGAGTCCGTTGACATGGGCATGAGCGCAACTGTCGGGGCTTGAACTGAGTGTTGCGCGAAAAGCCTGAGGATCGAATTGACGTATGTGCGGGTCTCCGCGTATGGAGGCAGACCACCAGTAACTAAGCCGCGCGGATTAATGATCTTGCCACCTGTGAGCCTAAGAGGTCTTCCTGTTCGAAATGATTCAATCGTGCCTTCGCCCGCGTTGTACGCAGCCAGCGCGAGATCTAACCGTCCATTAAATCTAAACAATAAATCTCGCAGATAGCGCGCACCGGCATCAATTGCCGCTCTCGGATCATGCGGATTTTGTAGCCCGTAACGGCGTGCAGTATCTGGCATGAATTGCATGAGACCACGTGCGCCGTTCGGGCTGATCGCGTCGAGTCGATATCGTGACTCGGTGAAACACACACTGCTCAAAATCCACGGATCAATGCCATAGCGTTTTGCTGACTCTAAAATCAGCGGCTCAAGCTGTCGCGATCTATCTTGGAGGGATGGCCCAGGTTGTCGCGTTCCCTGGGCCATTACGCTGGCGGTTAACAGAAGCAGGATTGTTGGTTGGACTAACCTGTAAAGCACAGCGACGCTTGAGCAAGAAGTGGGCCAGCTTGTGGCACAGCGATTGAAAAGGCGAAGCGCGAATGTCAGTTGCTCGTTAACGTGAAGCACTGGCGAGTGAGGAATTTGATGGAAATCAAACTGAGGGAGAAGTAAGCAATGAACAACTTCGTAGAACTACTAAATCTTTCAGGACTGGAACAATCGCGCATTGGGCGGGCAGGACGCAGACTCATCATGCTTGCCTTAGGCATGAAAGCCCTGAACAGCGCAGTTGCTATCGCGCTGATGTTCCTATTCGGAGTGGTATCCGCGTCTGCGCAAACTCCAACTGGTTCGTTCTTCAATGGCAACAGCTCGCAACTCGGAAATAGCTTTCGCTCGGTCACGTTCTTTCTGGCGGCGGCAATGATCATTGCGGGGATCATCTTCGTAGCCATTGGAATTGTTACGTCAGGACTTCGCGAGTCGCTTTCGACATGGAAGTTCATTACGGGAGCAGGATGCTTCGCCTTCGGGGGCATCTGCGCGGCGATCTATGCCTTTAGCCAAGGCGACAGCGTGCCGCTCGATAACCAGTTCTAACTCTGGCTCTCAGAACCGGGGCCTAGAAAGCGGAGATTCTTTTCTTGGAGGCATTGTGATGCGTGTGCGTCCTGTCCGACCAAACATTTACTTGCCGGTGGTGCGTTTTGGAGTGGCCGATAGTGACTGGTTTTCCGTGCTGCTGATCTCGTGCGCGGGCTACCTCGTTCCCGTTCCGTTGGGCCTTACGGTTTTCTACGTGCCGTTGCAAATGTGGACCTGGCTATTAGCAACAGCGGGTAGCATCGCCTTCTTTAATTACATTCGCATCGGTCGCAGACCTTGCTGGCTGAACCAGAAGGTGAAGAGTCTCTTCTTACATCATCGACAGTACCGCGCCATTCCAAACGGAAAGAAAGGCGCTTTCAATCGCTCATGGCTGATTGACAGGCAAACAGACGATAGCTCGTTTGGTCGTAATAGATCTCCGGCTGCGAGCGGGGCCCAAACTATTTCCTTGCTTGAACAGAATGATCGTTTCCAGGAGGACTTCGCAGAAAGATGGAACACGCTCTTACTTACGACAGAGTAGAGGCCGAAGGCTCGAATGATCGCGAAACCTCGCCGCTCAGACGACCACCGGGTCGAAGGCGAGATTCATCGATTGTGGGTGTCTACAACGACGCTCTACGCCATAAGGATGGCGCACTCACAATTGGTTATCGAGTGGAAACGCCAGCGACGATGTTTGCCGATGATATGCTTCTGGATATTCGTTACGACGATCTCGCGAGAATGCTCGCCTTTGAGAAGCCTCCGGGCACACTCGTTCAGTTCAGGTATTCAACCATGCCCGATCCGGGCCACGCGATTACGAGCGTCATAAGCTCACGCGCGCCCGCCGGAACGCACACGTTGGCGTCTTTGCTGCAATCGTCGAATCTCGATTATTTGCGGAATGCCGCTAAAGATATTCCTTATCGTCGCAGCGTGCTCACAATCTGGGTGAGGGTTCCACCGAAGAAGCACGGCAATTCCACAATGAGTGCGATCTCAGACTTGAGACATGCGCTACGAACTGAACAGAAGACGCGCGGACTGTTTAGCGCCCTTCGCAGCCTGCCTGACATCTATTCTCGCACCGCAGATGATTCGGTAGTGAGACGGACGCTGGAAGATGAAAAGCGTGCTTATGCCCACGCAAATAGAGTGTGGCGGCAGATTGAAAATTCCTCTCCGCTCCTTCTATGCCGGTTTACACGCCAAGAAATTTGGGAAGCCGTCTTCTTCGGCCACTGTCAAAACGCGAGTTCATTTCCATTTTTACCGGAAAGACCGGGCCGTGATCTCCGTGACTATTTGTGCGGCGAAACTATCGAAGGCGAGTTGAGCTACCGACTGCACGGCGACTATCCAGTCGCGATAGTCTCGATGTTCACACCGCCAAATGAGTTTGTGACTGCCGATGCGCTTCGCGGCCTGATAGCGCGCCGGGATTTCAATAGCAGACATACGATAATCACTGAATACCTCTTCCCTGAACAACGCAAAGAAACAAAACGTCTGGATCGCCGCATCAAGCAAGTCAAGCGCACCTTCACGAAGAGAGACAATCCCGAAGGCGCGGCTGCGTTACGAAGCCTTCGCGCAGTGCGTGAAGAAGTGGCCGGCGCGCGTGAAGCGCTTTTGCCGACGCGCTTCTATGTGATCCTTTATGGTGAGCGAGCCACAAACTTCTCAGAGCTGCAACGGTCAGTAGATGCGCTTGACGAGCAATGTGAACGAACTGTTTCTGCGATCAGACAGATCCCAGGAGCCAATGCCGAGCGCGAAGAGCCGGAAGCGTTGCGCGCGCTTTACTCGTCAGCAATCGTCGGTGAGTTGAATCCTAAACTGACGGGGCGCGAGTTAACTGAGGTTTCGAATTCTGTCGTGGCGCTAACGCCAACAGAGGACTCTTGGCGGGGGGCCGCTAGGCCACACACGTTGCTTTCAACCGTCACGGGCCGCTTGGTTGGTATTGACCTGTTCGACCGCAATCAGATTCCTTCGCCACTCATTCAAATCATTGCTGCACCGCGTGGCGGGAAATCGATTCTGATGGCCCAGTTTGCTTGCGACATTCTGGCGAGCCTCCGGGATGCGAGCGTTAACGCGATTGATATAGGCGAAACACTAATGCCATTGGTCACGGTCCTCGGTGGTCGTTACATCCGGCCACAACCGGATGAAGTCCGCGCCATTAACATTTGGTCATACCCGGAACTCAGAGAAGGCGAGATGCCGGACGATGTACAAAAAGCACTCGTCGTGGGTGACCTTAAGATGCTGTCGCGAGTGAACGACGATGACAAAACTGCGGAGGATATTATTAGTGCCGTTGTGTCCCAGGTCTACGAGAATATCGTTTCACAGAACGGACCGGGCCGTCCGGTGTTCGAGCCAGTGCTCTCTCATTTTGTGGCTCAACTCAGGACCTATCCTTTCGATTCCAAGATGGTGAAAGAGCGACGCGAGACGCTCGTGCTAGCTCTGAGTAATTACATTGGTCATCCGTGGTTGGATGCACCGACGCATCCCGACTATGAAGCGAAGTCGCCTTTCGATGTCTTTGAGCTGGGATCGCTCAAGGACTTTCCACGCGATATCAAGCTATCGCTGGCTTATCGGATTGCCGCGTATGTAGCGCGTTGCATCGGACGCAGACGCGAGGACGGCACTCGCGCTCCGACCGCCAACCTGTTCGATGAGATGTGGGAGATCAAAGAGGAATACCCATTCATCTTCAAGGTTCTTCAGCACGCAGGCCGCAAGGGGCCGAAGGAAAACTCGATCACCGTGCTAGCTACTCACGCGTTTGAAGATATCGAAGATGTCGCTTCGCTCTCGAAAACCGGGAACGTCATTTTCGTAGGTAAGCAGCTCGGGGACTATTCAAAGATTATCGCTCACGCAAAGTTGTCAGAGAACGGCGCTGCTGCGATTGCCCACATCAAGACTGCGCCCGGAAGGTTCTCGCAATTTGTCATGGTGATTGGTAGCGGCCCTGACCAAGTAGTCGAGGTCGTCCAGCATGAACTCAGTCCGCTAATGCTGTGGACGCTTACTACAAACGCTGATGAAAGAAACGCACGGAGTCTTGTTAACGCTTACCGCCCGGACTGGACTGACATGCAAATTCACGCATGGCTCGCCGAACATTATCCGCGGGGCCTGACCGCGATCGGGCTGCGCGAGATCGACGAAACACTTCTTGACGTTGCCGCCTGAACGAATAGAGGACTTGAAAGGAAGTAATTGATGAAGAATTTAATCAAGCGGATATTGCTCGGCATTTTGCTCGGCGCAATCCTGACGCCCGCGACTACACAGGCGCAGTTTACCGTCTTCGACCCGGCTCAGTACTCGCTACAGATTGAGCGGCAGATTGAGGAGGCAAATCGCTGGCTTGAACGGGTGAAGCACTACACGGATGAGATCAACAAGATGGTCGAGCAAATCACTACGATGAAAGGCGTGCTCACTCAGGCCGAAAAGTTGGTGCTTCACAATGCGAATCTGACGCGCACGATGGCGCAGATCGGCCAAACCATCCGCGATGTCTTTGCGCTTAAGCGCGCGATGGAGACGATGGTGATTTCCCGGCTCAACATGATCAAGTCAATCAGGAGCCGACTCGCCGGCGGCATTTTCGACCCCAAGACAAGATTGCGACGATGAATCGGATCGCGATGTTCGATGCGACTCTCGCTCGCCTCTATCACGATCTGCAAACTGCTGAAGCTAGGCAGGCGGGAGCGGCGCTTGAGATGAAACAGGCGAGGGACAAGCTTGAAGCAGAGTTGGCGAAAGCCGATACGGAACAATGCGCGTCCTGTATTTCGGACTTGAAGGTGGAGATTGCGTCCTGCGAAAAAATGATTGCGGATCTCGATACGCAGATTTCGAATCTGTCTACGCAGATCGAAGATCGCGTGAAATTGTACAACCTTACAATGGAAGAACGAGTGCGGATCGCCAACCGCGTCAAAGCTACCGACGAGGCATGGGACCAACTATCGATTGTCAAAGACGGCATCTTCCAGGCAATTGAACAAGGCGGCGTTCCGTCATCATCGCCGTCACCGCAACCTTAAGGGCGCTTCCGCGACCTGGAAGGGATTACACAGATTCAAACTCATGAGCATCAAACGAACACTGCGACTTGTTATTGTCCTTGCACTCCTCTTATTACCGATCGTTGTACAAGCTCAGGCTCCGACCCCGACGCCCTCACCTACAAGATCGCTTTCGGACAACATTGCCGCCCTGTCGCGGCGAGCGGGCTCTCTGCTGCCGTACTTTGAGAACGAAATTGTCTCGAAGCTAATCGGGTGGTTTGAGTTGTTGGCTTGGGTGATAGGCAACTGCTTGGCCGGCTTTGCCATGCTGCGCGTGATCCGTGAAGACAATGGTGAGGGACCAAATCTTTATTGGTGGTTCGGGCGGTTGGCCTTGTTCTTTATGCTGTCAGGAACAAGTCTGGCAATCGTCAACGGAATGAGCGCCATCGGGTATGAGATCGCCAACGGCAACGAAACGGGTCAGAGATCAATTCTCCAAAATCTGTACCTGGCCCAACGCGAAAGCTTCAACGATTCATACTCGAAGTTTCAGCAGAACATGTTTACAGTCAAAGTTGACGGCCGGGAGACAGCGATTGAGCCTGTCGCTGTAGGAAGTGAATCGGTACTCGGCATCATTGTTGATTCTGAAAGCACGATCCAAGACTTTGACAAGAAGGCTGATGTCTCTCAGTGGAACATCTCGACAATGATGACCTGGCTTAACTTCGAGCGAGCTTTGATCGAGTTCGGAGACTTGATTCTGGTAATCCTTGCGGCTGCTCTCACGTTGGGGTTGAAGCTCGCAATGCCGTTCATGCTCGCCGGCATTGTCGATAAGAACATCGCCAGTAAGACGACGTATCCATTCTTCTATGGGCTGATCGCATTAACACTCGTATGGCCCTCGGTCTCGAAAATTATCCGCATCGTGGCTTACATGTGGGGTAATGTGGCAATGGCGGTCGGGGATGCCAGTCCTTTATACATCTGGAACTACCAGACGATGCGAGCAATCAGTGACCCGCTGGCACAGCCGCAATACACCGTTGCGCTGGCTGCTTTTGGCATGGGGCTTGGCGCACTCTGTCTTTATGGCACTCCTTTTATCTCGCTATATTTCCTCTCTGGGCGGATCTACGAATCGGTGGCGACCGTCGTTTCGAGTTGGACCGGCGCGATGATCGGCACGGGCATTGAGAAGTACAGTGCTGAAGCTGCGGCCTCGATTAACAAGCAAGCAGAGACCACACAGTATAGCGCCGCGTATCAAGCCGATGTGACGCGATCCGGTGGACAGTTGGAAGGAGGGAATTTGCGCGCCCAAGGTCAGCGGATGTCACAACTCGCGTCTATTCAGGCAGCCCTTACTGGTCAGGTCGCCGCAACTTCAGGAGCCGCGACTACACAACGAATGATCATTCAGGCAGCGGCAGGCTTTCAGAAATCCCAGGTGGGTGCTGATGTTGCGCGCAACATTCGCGACACTAACATCGGCGCGTCTCTTGAAGTTGGCAATATCGTGGCTGGAGCGAAGCGAGATCTTTATATGAACGCTGGTAATACTTCAGCAGCGAAGATTGATCAAGGTGTGAGCCTCGTGAACTCGATGATTCCACCTGAGGTGCCAGTAGCAAGAGGACTGGTGGAGATTCCTAAGTACGATGCCATCACAAAACGAAACCGCACAGGTAATGAGGCAACCACAGAATTCAGCGCGACGATGGTTCAGAATCAGGAAACGAACGCCAACCGGGTGGTCGGCTCAGCACAGCGATATGAAAGCGACATGAAGGTTGCGATCGACAGACAAGCTGGTACACAAATTGCGGGAGTCAACGCCGGCGCCGGCCAAGCAATTGGCGGGTATCAGAGAGGTGCGGCGGAAGCCCGAGGTGGCGTGGAAGGAAACTATCGCAAGGAACTGGATGCAAACCGGACCGTTTATGCCAGCCAGGTTAGTGCGGCTGGTCAAACGCGCGATGCCGGATTCCAAGCCGCTTCCTTACGTCAAGCCGCCTCAGTCATTGCCGCTGTCGGCCGCGAGATCGCGAGAGAAGTGGGTCATGGAATGCGAATAAGACTTTGATTGTGGCTTCATTGAGGAATGACAAAAAAGAAACCGCACCTCAGAACTGACGCGCTCGTCCCAGTAAAGTTGATCGAGCGGCGAATCTATCTGATTCAGGGACAAAAGGTCATGCTAGATCGCGATCTCGCTGAACTTTATCAGGTCAAGCCGATTGCCCTTCGACAGCAAGTCAAACGCAACCAAAATCGTTTCCCGGAAGATTTCATGTTTCAACTAACCGAGAAAGAGGCGGACCTGTTGGTATCACAAAGTGTGATACCTTCGAAGAAGAGTCTCGGCGGCTATCTTCCGTACGTCTTCACCCAGGAAGGTGTGGCAATGCTCTCCAGCGTGCTGCGCAGCAAGCGAGCAATACAAGTCAATGTTGCAATCATGAGAGCATTCGTAAGGCTCAGGCAAATGTTGGAGTCGAACGAAGAATTGAATCGCAGATTCGCTGCCGTAATTAAAAAACTTGGCGAGCATGACAAGTATTTCAAGATCGTCTTCGATGAACTTGATAAGCTATCAAACCCACCAGCTCCGGCGCACCGACAAATAGGATTCGCCACAACGGACAAAGACTAGGGCTATTTCGCCGATGCATACGATTAGGAATGTGTCCGACTAGCCGGCTTCTCCTGATGCGACATCGCCATTAATTCGCTGTCTGGCTCTTGCAATACGTTGATATAGCGAAACCCTGTCAGTTCGTAGAAGCCGTGCTGCTTTGCTGTGACTGCCGGTCTGTTTTCGTAGCTGTTCGTAAGCGCGCAGTAACATCCGATCGAGAAAATCATCGAGCGAGTCATTCTCGCGAAAGACGACAGGAAGTTGCGTAGCCATTTCGGATAACAAGCTGGCGGGTAAAGCGCGAAGGATCGCTTCAGTTGTGATCAGTTCGCTTTCGAATGTGATCGCCACGAGTCGTTCAATCACATTGCGAAGCTGCCGGACATTCCCCGGCCATGTATACGCAGATAGAGTAGCCAGCCCTTCTTCCTCGATCTTGCGGCGGTACGGACATCTCATCTTCTGCTCGGCTTGACGAAGAAAGTGTTCGACGAGAAGCGGTATGTCGGACGAACGCTTACGCAAAGGAGGAGTATCGATCGTCATTACGGCGATTCTATAGAAAAGGTCTTCCCGGAATTTGCTGACAGAGATCTCCTGGTGAAGGTTGCGATTCGTCGCCGTAATTACGCGGACATCAACGGCGATTTCCGTGTGCCCGCCGATGGGTCGCACTGCTCCTTCTTGCAAAACGCGCAGGAGTTTGACTTGGCAAGCGGGAGACACTTCTCCAATTTCGTCCAAAAAGATCGTTCCCGCTTGCGCCGCCTGGAAGAGACCTTTTTGTTTCTGATTAGCTCCGGTGAAAGCTCCTCGCTCATATCCGAAGAGTTCTGATTCGAGTAGGCCTTCACTAAGCGCACCGCAATTAATCGAAATGAAAGGCAGTTCAGCGCGTTCGCTTTGTTGATGGATTGCGCGGGCTACTAACTCCTTGCCGGTTCCCGATTCGCCGGTGATCAGAACCGTAAGATCGCAGCGAGCCGTGGTTTCAATTTGTCGAGCCAGAGCTTTAATAGGCGGCGAATTGCCAATAATGCCGATGTCCTTTAGAGAGAATTTCGATTGCACGATTGTTTCCCAAAGTTCGACCATCATCCGCGATCGGGGACAGTTCGGTTTTGACCTCCTTACCTTGAGAGACGGGAGAATTGGACAGAAATTCCGATTTGCGCGAAAATATTTGCTCTTTTGCTGGGTTTCGCTCGCGTCCCGACCTGCGGCGAAAATTGTTTTAGTCGAGGCCGGAATTTCTGGCCGAGTCTCCCGTCTACAACAGATATAGGGCGAAATAATCCGAACAGGGATGAACTTGTCCCTGGGGTTCAGACCGTGAGTAATGAAATGAGATCACAAGGACACACAGAACAATTACACCGCTTCAGGGAAGCTGCTTTAGCTGTAGTGTTCATGTTTTTCTTCGGCGCGTGTGTGCTTGTACAAGGTCAGGGTAAGAACATAGAAGCGGTGGGGGTTCCCCCGATCCCGAACTCGCTACCTGGCGAACTCGCGTCCTATCAGAGTGTGTACGGATTGCCTCTCGCCGGCTGGGATTCTGATAGGCATGAGATTCTGCTGAAAGGAATCTCAAGCTCAACGTGGGTTTCTCGCGTAACCAGCCCAGGAACGAAAGCGCTGCCTACGCTGATCTACCTAAGAGAGAACGGAATCTACGACATTTACTACCAGCCGCAAGGCAAATACCTCGCGTACACGAGAGACGTGGGAGGGAACGAGACTTTTCAACTCTACCTTTTGGAAATTGGCCATTGGGGAAGCACGATGCTTTCCGATGGAAAGTCCAGAAACACAGAGCCGGTCTGGTCCAATGCGGGCGATAAGATCGTCTATAGCTCAAGTCCCGTGGGCGAGTCAGGGGTAAGCCTACGGCTGATAGAGCCATCCAATCCCAAAGGTGATCACCTCATCGCTAAATCATCGGGCAGTTATTTCAAAGCGTACGATTGGTCACCGGATGACAAGCAGATAGTCTTCTGCGATTTCACTTCAAACACGACGAGCACGCTCTGGCTGCTCGATACGGCTACTGGAAACAAGACGTTGCTTTCACCGAAGAGCGACGGACCAGAGCTTTACGATTACCCCCAGTTCAGCAAAGACGGCAAGGGAGTCTATGTCCTCACCGATCATGATTCAGATATGCGGCGCGTCGCCTATATCGAGCTGGCAACTCGCAAAATCTCTTATGTGGCGTCAAGTGCGAAATGGGATGTCGATGAATTTCAACTGGCGCCGGATGGAAAGACCATCGCGTACATTACGAATGAAGATGGAATATCGCGCCTTCATTTGCTGGATATTGCGACGGGCAAAGAGCGCTCGACACCACAGATTCCCGTCGGCGTCATCTCTGATCTGAAGTGGAACAAGAAGTCGACCGATCTCGCTTTCAATTTCAAATCACCGCGCACACCAAATGATGTCTATTCAGTCAACGTCGAGACGGGCAAAGCAGAATTGTGGTCTAAAGGCGGAGCAAACGGAGTAGACACTGAAACGTTCTCGTCGCCAGAGTTAATTCACTGGCCGGCCTTCGACAAACGAACGATCTCAGGTTTCCTGTACCGCCCGCCAGCAAAGTTCAAAGGCAAGCGTCCCGTCATAATTGATATTCACGGTGGTCCAGAGGAGCAGTATCGCCCGACGTTCGGCTATGAAGACAACTACTTCGTCAACGAATTAGGCGTAGCGAAGATTTATCCGAACGTGAGGGGCTCGTCTGGCTACGGCAAGGCGTTTCTTGCTCTCGATAACGGCTTTCGGCGCGAAGATGCAGTTAAGGACATTGGCGCTCTACTGGATTGGATCAAAACGCAGCCAGATCTCGACGCCGATCGTGTGCTGGTCCAAGGCACGAGCTATGGCGGGTATATCGCGCTTACAACGGCCTACTCTTATCCCGACCGAATCAGAGGCGCGATATCGGAGAGCGGCATCACTGACCTAGCCAGCTTCATCGAGCACACTGAAGGCTGGCGACGCGAGCTTCAGCGCTCAGAGTTCGGCGATGAACGCGATCCGAAGATGAAAGAGTTCCTGGCGCGGGTTTCTCCGCTCAGTAACGCGCAAAAGTTTAAGAAGCCTTTGCTTATCATTCATGGCCACAACGATCCTCGTGTGCCGGTTGCGGAAGCGAATGCCCTGGTGACTGCTACGAAGGATCGAATACCTGTGTGGTACATCCTGGCGAAGGATGAGGGACATGGCCTTGTTCAGCGAAGCAACCGGAATTATCGACTGTACGCGAGCATTCTCTTTATAAAGGAGTTCCTGCTCAAGTAATCCCGACTTTCTACAAGGCCGTAGCTCTGCTGCGGCGACGTTCAATAGAAAGGAGAATCAGTATGAAGAAAGTAAAGAAGGTCTTGTCATGCCTAACTCTAGCTGGCGTCATGGCGCTGACCACAGCGCCGGCTAGTTCCGTGTATGCGGACACGAGTGGAGGACCCCAAGGTGGCTCAAACTCCGGCTCGACGCAGACACAACAAGAAGCGGACGCACTTCTTCAGTTTCTGCTTTGGCTGATAATGATACTCCTCGGCGGGGGATGACCCGCCCAATTCCCGAGTTCCAGTGCAGAGCGTAAATTGTCCGTGCGACTAAGGTCGCTCTGTACTGGGATTTGGTTGCTGTATTTCTGTACATGATTCTCAAGTCAAGGACTCTCATTTTAGTTCTTCTGTCATCCGGGCTCGTGTGCGCGCAGTCGGGTGGCCGCGAATCTTTAGCAGAAGGGCCTTCTGGCGCTTCGCGAGAACAATCGGTGGCGATGTATGAGACCGCCGTTGAGATGGTAAGTCAGCTACACGATCCGAAATTGCTGGCGTCAACCTATTACCATCTCGGCGCAGCTTATTGGACAGCGCACAAGATCGAAAAAGCGATCGGCGCTTACGAGAAGAGCCGAGAAAACTTTGAGCGCGCCGGTCTGCTGCGCGATCTCACGTATGTTCTGGCTGACCTTGGTGTGCTCTACCTTAATCAAGAGGATTATCAGAAGGCGCGGAACTACTCCGAGCGAAGCATTCGAGTCGCCGATTCGGTAAAGACATCGAATGTTCCAGCCAGCACAGGGCCGGAGGACTTCGGTCGGGCAAGAGCGCTCCAAACGCTCGCTGAGATTGACTTACGCGAACTCGCGAAGGGCTCACGCGACACGACTGCCAATATTCTCAACAGCATCGGCTACCTCTACATGGAGCAGGAGGATTACGCCCAAGCCAAGATTAACTTTGATACAAGCTTGGAAATTCATTTGGGTGAGAAAAACCAGGTCGAAGCAGCCAAGGTCTATTTGAATCTTGGCGTGATCGAGCAGCGGCAAGCGCACTATGACGAAGCGTTGGCTCAATTCAATCTCAGCATGAATGCAGCCAAGGCAGCTCAGATCACTGACGTGCAAGTCGCAGCCGGTGAAGGAATCGGCGTCGTTCTAACTGCCAAGAAAAATTTCGAAGGCGCTTTGGAGGCTTTCAACCGAAGCCTTACCATAGCGAAAGAAACAAAGAACAAAACCCGACAGACAGAACTCCTGTGGCGTTCAGCGCAGGCGTACTACGAGATGGGAGCCTACGGGCAATCCGCTTCGCTTGCTAATAGCGCGGTTGAACTAGCGCGCGCGTCGCATCTGCCAAAGCTTACGTATCTTGCGACCACGACGCTCGGCGAATCGTATGCAGCGCAGAAGAAATATGATCTGGCAATCGAGACTTTGACACAGGCCGTCAGTCAGCTAGAAGTATTGCGCGAACAAGTTGCCGGAAGTGATATCGAGACACAGTTGTTCTTGGAAGACAAAGTAGCCCCTTACTATTTGCTAGCCGATTTGCTGATTCAGCAGGACAAACCTTTAGAAGCGCTCATCTACGCAGAACGCGCAAAAGGTCGTGTATTACTCGATGTCCTGAGCGAGGGCCGATCCCATCTAACGGAAGTGTTGACGCCCGGAGAAAAGGAACGAAGACAACGGTTAAACCGAAACATTTCTGATGTGAACGAAGAAATAAGGAAAGCCGAAGTAAACAAGTCAGCCACACTCGACTCTCTATATCTACGATTGGACACTGCTCGGCTTGAAGCTCAGTCGTTCCAGGATGCTTTATTTGTGGCACATCCGAAGACGCGTATCCGAAGCGGCCACACCGATATGCTGGACCGCCTTGGAATTGAAAGCCCGGCGCTTGATGGTGATTGCGCCTATTTGGAATACGTAGTCAGCAAGGACCATGTGTATCTGTTCGTCTTAACCAAAGATAAGTCTACTGACAAACTAAAGTTGAATTTCTATCCTTTGTCGGCGACGCCGAATGAACTAGCTCAAAAGGTTGATCGGTTTCATGACCGCCTCGCTAATCAACACCCTGACTATCAAGACGACGCGCTCTCTCTCTATAGCTTATTGATTGCGCCAGCCGCGGATCATTTGAAAGGGGTCGATACGCTCTGCATCATCCCAGATGGCTTCCTTTGGAATTTGCCTTTCCAGGCTTTGATGCCATCCAGTGATCGCTTCCTGCTTGACGATCATGCGATCTCTTACGTCCCTTCTTTGAGTGTACTTCGGGAGATGAACAAGAAGGGGAGAGGACGGAACGCCAATTCATTAATCGCGTTCGGCAATCCGGTGATTGCCAAAGATGAACAGCGCCAAGTGGACTTGTGTCCATTGCCAGAGGCTGAGAACGAAGTGGGTTCGATCGCAAATACAGCGGGCCTCGAAGCAAGGAGGGTGTTGATTGGACGCGATGCCAGCGAGAAGACCTTCAAGACTCTGGCCCCCGGCTTTTCGGTGATTCATCTTGCAACGCATGGTGTTCTCGACAATCGGAACCCGCTCTATTCGCACTTACTGTTGACCAGAACTGAACGCGACGCAGAAAACGATGGGTTGCTGGAAGCGCGTGAGATCATGGACATGAGACTTGACGCAGATCTCGCCGTACTCTCCGCTTGTGACACTGCTAATGGCAAAATCGCGCCCGGTGAAGGCGTAATGGGGATGTCCTGGGCTTTCTTTGTGGCCGGCTGCCGCGCGATGCTGGTAAGCCAGTGGAAAGTTAACTCGTCTAGTACGTCGCAGTTAATGGTGAACTTCTACCAGCAATCAGACCTTGTTCGAAACAGATCAGGCGCAAATGCAAGAGCACTTCGAGCCGCAGCTCTTCAACTGATGAAAGACGACCGTTATCGTCATCCCTTTTTCTGGGCCGGCTTCGTTTTAGTTGGCGCGAATCAGACCCAATGAGTTGGTACGGTAAGCACCATCTGCTCAAGACTTCTGGTAGGGCTACTTATCAACAGGCTTCTTAAGTTCTAAATCCATAAAATGCAAAATCGAACTACCTGCCAACTCTAAGGCTATCAGAGCAATTCGTTTGAAGTCGTAATGATTGAATGGGGTCCCCTGAACCTTAGTATTCTTAATCGAAAAATGATGAAGTTTGCCTCGCGTTTCTACCAGAAGCGTGATTAAACCATCAACTGTAAACGGCTGATTGAAAGCTTTCAATTCATCGATAAGCATATCCTTAGTGGTGCCGTTCTCGATGTCATCATTATTGGCGATTTTATCAAGCAACGTTTTCGCGAATCCTGAAAACTCCGGGGACCTTGCTAGCTTTTCGACAATTGCATCCTTGCGCCACTTGCCATCTCCAAACAGTCCTTCAATGATGTAATACGCATTATTGAAACAGTTGATATACCTCTGCCCTGAGTATTCCATTTTAGCTTCTCGATAAAAAGACATTGGAACATTCAGAGGTCTTAGTTTACCGGTGTGTCTTACAAACTCTTCTAACTGAACGAGTGAAAGTTGAACCGGAATATCAACGCGAACTTCATGTGCGAAGAAGAAGGCGGGTCTTATTCTAATTCTGTCCAATTCAGCTTCTGTCTCGGGATAGTATTCAAAGATTGCTTTGTTCCAATAAATTCGCTTGATGTTCCCACCGAGCGCGAGAACGGATTCTAAGGTCTGAAGTTCTTGTATTAGTTTCAGATAGATGTGCTGTTCAAATTGCGGTTTGCCTGGAGGGATAAAAGAGTATTGTTCAGCGTCATCGACATCAGAAATCAATCTAATCTGCTTCAGTCGAGGTTCAACAATGTCCTCTACATAGAAAATGTAGTCGATGCCGTCGCCTCTTAGAGTGCCTCCGTTCTCTAGATAAGTCCTTCCTTCTACGTCACAAACAACGCCGAATTTCATTGCTTTGCCTCGTGTAGTTCTTTAGGAGATAGCTGGTCTCCTGGCTTGCCCTTGAAGGTATGAACTCTCATTCCCTCATCAAACAAAAACACAACCTCCCTCTCCGGGTCATAGGTCTCAAATTCTTCATTTATGCCGTCAGGTAAAACGATATCACCCCGCAACACGTCGCCAGCGGTAACGTAAACAACGGGTCCATCGATTTGAAGTTGATTATTCTCAGTGTCCGCAACCTTCATTTGCGATACCTTGACCAATACACCGCCGCGCCCACGGTTCAGGTAACGTCCGTAAGCAAACGGCGCAAAGGTGGCCCAGCCCTTTCGAATAACCTCTTCTTGTAATCTAGGGTTCTCAAGCTTCGCCATACTTTTCTCCTCGGTTGCTTCTCAATCCGCGTTAGTCCCAAGTCCCCAATGCTTCTCAGCGCTCTTGGCGGCTTCTTCCATTCTCTCCTTAACCCATTTTTGGTTTAGCGAAAGCAATTCTTCTTTGGTCATTTCCTGTTCGTTGAAATCTCTTTCCAATCCGCCGCTGCCCGGCTCTGTAAGCATGATACTTACGAAGAAGGTTATCGACATGATCTCGTGTTTAGAAACGAAATCCTGTGCTTCGCTCAAAAAATTAGTGTGCTTTAACAACTCGGACCGTAGATACTTGATCCTCCAAATAGGATTACCTGTTAGTTCCATTTTCTACTCCTCAATTAACCACAATTAACGGCTGGGAATTTCGCTGTTCACGTTCATGGAGTTGTCTCCAATACTCAAACCGTTCTTGAGCGTTATCCTGTGTAACGCGCTCGCCGTTAATGGTCACATATTCAAATTGTTCAGCGACGGCGACGACGCTGTATTTTTCATAGGCATCTCGTGCAAAGCCGGCTGCGATGTCAGCAGCCTGAACGTATTCGGACTCATGTGATTTGACGGAATACAGTTTCCCGTACGCGAAATCACTGTAACTCTCGGATTGCCCGCAGTCATCTATGTATTCAGGAACACCGTCTGGCATCCAGTCTGTACTGCCTGTCCACTCGTTCAGCATCCAGCTTCTACCGCCAATATCCTTCCGCTCGTCATCAATCCACTTGATTGATTTATCATCGCCCTGGTCAAACGCGTGCGAGTCTCGGAGAGTGCGTTGAACCTCGTATTGTCCATAGGACTCACCCAAATGTCTGATTGGTTCAAGGCGGTCCATTGCAGGAGTAAATACAGACGCCGCCTTTGATGCAACCTTTACGGCCTTGCTGGTCATTGAACTTACCTTTGTCCGAAAGGGTTTCAGATTAACAGGCCGGGACCGGCGGGTCGGATTTAGCGGGCGCAGATAGAAGGAAAGGCTACCGCGCGGGTAATCATTCTCCATCATGTCTCGGAGCCGGTGTGAGGTGGAATCCTTGATAATCCATTCAGCGACGGTCTCATCCATTTTGGTCCGGATGTACTTGGCAAATTCGTTTCCTCTTCGGGCGTCTCGTTCAACCATCTTACGGAGTTCGTCGCCCTTGAAGACGTTCCCCAAGACCTTCTTGTAGTTGGTTTGGTAAGAGAGCGAATCTACGATATGAATCCGCACCTTCTTCATCCCAATCCAAGTGCGGTCGCGGAATTCTTGAGGGTAAGTACGAAAATCTTCGAGGATGCGGACGGACTTAGTTTCGGGATTGTCGTTGGGGTACAGTCTAACCAAGTCGCGAAACCACTTCAGGCTGTCTCCTTCCCTGATGACCTGTCCATGAATCGATACCTTGCGGTCTGATTTCGGAAGCTTGGGAGAGGTTTCGTCGGTAAATGATTTAGTAGCGTCTTCCCGTCTATCTCTTACAGTAATCACTTCTTAATATGTCCATCACGCGGATGGTACACCGTTTCATTCAGAACACAAGGAGTTTTCATGAGGCGTGAACCTCGCCAGATTTTTGAATCTAGCGGGTAGCACCGCGTACTAACCTAACGCTGCGAAGCAATTTCTTAGCTACCCTGTCATCAGGATTGAGGCGGATCAGTTCTTGAAACTCGCGTTCGGCGTCCGCTAGTAGACCAACATTCGCGTAGAAGACACCCAGGACAAGATGTGAGCGAGTTCGTTTAAGTTGATTGAGTTTCTGAAGATCAGTAGATGAGAGAACTTGGAATTTCATTGCGGACGCAGCCGCACCCGGCGACACGATCTCTTTTCCATTGACGACTGCGACGACAACCCATGAGTAGATGTTTCCGCGATCGAGAGCGGTGCTGGACCACTGGGTCAGCGTTGACGCTAAGTCACCGCTCTTGGCAACTTGATGCCCTCTCGAATCAAGAACATAAACCCGGTAGGCACTTGCGCCAGATAGTGGCTCCCATTTGAAGATCGGGGAGTCTTCGATAATCACACTTCTTCGTGGCGCGAGGAGTCTAAACGGAACGCCTTTATTTCCATTGCTTCGCAAGGTGGCACTCTCAGGCGCGAGACTATTTATGATCGCAGCGGGTTCTATTCTTTCCGCAGTTAGTGCAGACACAACGTCGCGTTTGGTGTCTGGCGGTAGATCGTCAAGGCCGGCAATTTTTCCATTCCTGTTTATTGTGACTGTTCCTCGACCGTCGTTTAGCGCAACGATTGCTTGGGTCTGTGGCGCTGTGTGCTCACCAGACTTTTTAGGAGTGGGTCCCCGTGAAGGAGTGGGACTATTCGATGCTACGGAGGGTGTAATGGCTGGCGAAGAGACCGCCTCTGTTCCGCTGCCACTAAGACTCGGCTTCGGCGATGCTTGAGGTGTCTGATTCTTCGATGCTTCGAGTACGCCGCTTCTGTGTCTGAGAGCTATCACGGCAATCGCAAGGGCAACCGCAATCAGTATCACCGCTGCTGCTGCGTAAACCGGATTCCCAAAAACGGACTGTGACCAAATCCAAGCTAACGCCCGCCCGCGCGGCCTCATTGGAGGAGGAGGTGTGTTGCGAACCCGCAATTCGGGCTCGATTTCCTGACGGAAGGCGAGGAAGCTGCGCAAGTCTTCCTGACAACTCGGACAGGTGCTGAGATGAATATCAATCATCTCCCGATCAGTCTCGTCTACCTTGTTATTCGCAATGGCAACGAGTTGGTCAAAATCGACATGCTCATGCCTCAGCCAGAATTCCGGCGCTAAGGTTATTTTCAGCTGCTCTGACCCGCGCTGGCTTCGAAGCATGTCAGTGAACTGATGATTACACGATGGGCAGACGTCCAAGTGCTCGGCTATGGAAGTCAGTTCGCCTACCGGCAAAGCTCGGACGCGGAAGCGTTGCAGTCGTGATGTCGTTATGTGCTCGCTCATGAGGTAGCGTCTTTGCCTTGTTTTCTCCCTCTATCTATATAAGACGGGAGTATTTGACGAAAATTCCTCGCATCCGTGCATTTATTTTTGCTCCAGAAAAGGCCGCAAATCGGCCTCCTTTTCCAAACGTCGAAGCGCTTCGAAGCGCCATCTCCTCACCTGAAGGACGGGAACGTTCAACTCAGTGGCGATGTCGGCATAGTTCATCGGCATCGCTGTCCAGATACGCACAATGTCGTCCAGGGAGCGTCCTAGCTGTTGCGCCAGTTGCGCCTGTGTAGTTATGTTCGCCTCGAACAGAAGCGTGAAGAGGTCTTCGCCGCTGTTGTCCTCAAATCGTAGGCAGTACGCGTCCCGTTGGTTCTTTGGCAGAGCCAGTACCGCCCGCCATAAGCTGCGCAACAGTTTCTCGGAATCCAGCCCCGGATCGCTCATGAGAGTTGTGTCTGCAACCCGAGCCTCAAGGTAAGCTTTGGCTTCATCGTCGATTGAGTTGGCTGGGCGATCCTTCACATCAAGGAGGATGGCAATCAGGTTGACCAACTCATCAAGCTCAACTGGCTCGTCAATCCATTTGAGCAACTCGGCTGTCAGATTCGTGAGAGGCACGCGTGTAACGTCTTCACGCCCAAACCGATTTGCGCGAAAGATTGGCAATTCGCTCTCGATCTCGGTGAGTCGTTGAGATGAGATCGGCGTTTGCTCTTTGCTCCACGCCTTAAGCCCGCAAAGAAATTCTTCTTCGGATTTCGAAAGGGTGAATTCGGCCTTCCTACTCAGGATTTCGCGAAGGCTGTATTTCAAACGAGTGCGCGCCGGAGACCTTGAGCGAATGTAGTCGAGGCAACTGTTGATCGCGATGCGCGCGACGTAATTTCCAAAATCCTCGATTTGAGTTCCTGAGCTGCCGGACAAAGCTAGCAAGACTTCAATTATCTTAGCGATGATCTCGTGATACAGATCTTCCGCGTCTGGATTGTATGGATTGACTCCGAATTGATTGACGTGGAAGCCGAGCCTCTGTCTCAGAGTACGGCGAATGACGGGCGCGGCATACACGATCAGCAACTCGTCGAGGTGTTGTTGCCTCTCCGACTCATCGGTTGCTGTCAGATATGGCAGCAGAAGGTTATCCATACAGGACTAACCGGTCGGAGAGACTTCGTGATCTCGAGTTGTCAAGTTTTCAGCAGGATCATTGGCCTGGATTCATCGATACCCGCGATACAGACTACCGGGTATCTCTCTCCTTCATACCAGACTTGCGCTTAACGCTCCTGTACTTTACTGGGCCTGGCATCGTGGCAGGCAGGTCCATTCGATCATCGACAATTTCTTCCAAGTGCACGCCCGCGACGCGCGCATATTCAAGGAGAACCATGAGGGTGGGCTCGTTCTTATTCAATTCGTAATCCGATATTCGTGTATACGAGATTTCGTCTTGAACTCTCAACTGCGTAAGCAACTCGCTTTGGGAAAGGCCGAGCGTATTGCGAATCTGTCGCAGTTTGATCGCCAGCCGTCGTGGTCTTGGACGTGCAGCACCCATCAGAAGTGACCTCCTGATGGGAAGAGAATCGCAAGATGAGACTTGCGAGTGTCCGTTGTTGCGGATAGCGTGTGGCTGCGTTTGCGGGCCGCCGAGAGCATGAACCTTTCATGCTCAACGGCGAAGCTCATCGGTCAATTACCGGGGAGCGCGAGCTTCTCATTTGGCTGTTGCTGAACTCTCAAAGAATAAAGCGTGCTAAGGATACCAGAGCGTGCGATCAAAGATCATCCTTCAGCTGGTAAGTTCGTTGCCAGTCCTGTCGCTGGTCCATGCCGTCTTAGGGCCGGCAGGCTTCCGTTGGTCCGTAAATTGTGCTCAGGCAGTTTAGAACTTATTTCAAGGTTCCGGGGGGGCGTTTCTGAAGTGACTAAAGAGGATTTCTTCATCGCTATTCGAGGAAATGGTTGATCAACGGCTATAATCTCTGTCGACTTGACACGATTGTTTCGGCACGACTTTGACTAAAGGCGGGTCTCCTTGGGATCGTGTTCTAGAGTCTGCACTAGGTTTGTGAGTCCTCGCTTACATGTCTATTCTACCGAGCATCGAATCGTTGTGGTCTGAAGTTGACTTTGAGCCGAATGAGAGTCAGCGAGAGGCTATTCTTCACGTGGATGGTCCTCTCTTTCTCACCGCTGGTCCCGGTTCCGGTAAGACCCGTGTCCTGCTGTGGAGGACAGTTAACCTGATCGCGTTCCAAAAACTAAGACCAGAAGAAATCTTCCTAAGTACGTTCACAGAAAAGGCTGCCTTCCAGCTGCGCGAAGGATTGCGCACGCTGCTCGGTTGCGTTACGAATTTTAACAACACGCCTTATGACCTATCGAAAATGTACGTCGGAACCGTCCATTCGCTTTGTCAGAAGTTGATCGCGGACCGTCGTTTCTCGCGCGACCGTCGCCGCGTTTCTACTCCTGTCTTACTGGATGAACTAAGTCAGTATTTTCATCTGTATCATCCGCGTAGTTTTCAAGACCTCATGGAAAAGGCAGAGATCTCCAGCGTGGAGGACATCAACGCTTTCTTTGGCGTTGTGTACAAAGGAAAAGGTTTGTCCTCGCGCCACAGTGCGGTTACGAACTGCATCAGCCTGTTCAATCGTATTTCAGAAGAGTGTCTTGATTGCGGGGAGTTGGAGAATAAGGTCGGGAACGACATGTTTCGACGTTTGCTTCGGATGCATCGAGCGTATCGCTCGTCACTTGCGCCTTCTGGTAGTCCTGAGCAAGTTGATTTTTCTCTGCTACAGCAGAAGGCTTTCGATGTGCTCTCGGAATACGCTGACGCTGGAAAGGTTTTCAAGCACGTCATCATCGACGAGTATCAGGATACGAATACGATACAGGAGAAAATCTTCTTTCGACTCGCTGAAGGGGATCAAAACTTGTGCATTGTGGGTGATGACGATCAAGCTCTGTACCGTTTTAGAGGAGCGACCGTCGAGAACTTCGTGCAATTCCCACTGCGTGTCACAAAGCGCTGGAATCGCGAACCAACGAAGATACCATTAACTACCAATTACCGCTCGCGGAAATTGATAGTGGACTTTTACACGAAGTTCATTGACCAGTGTGACTGGCGCGATGAGCACGGAAATGGTTACTACCGGATCGCTGATAAAGAGATCAGCGCGCAGAGCAAAGACACGCTCCCTTCTGTAGTCGCTAGCACAAATACCAATTCTCAAGATGCCTTTAATGAGATTGCAACTCTTGTTCGTGAGCTAATTGATGCCGGCAAGGTCGAAGACCCAAATCAGATCGCTTTCCTCTTTCCGTCCGTGAAGAACAGTGTGCAGGTTCAACGAATGAAAGGAGCACTCGAAAATGTTGGACTGCTCGTATACGCCCCAAGAGCTAGCCGTTTTCTGGAGGTTGAAGAAGCTGTCGCGATCTTTGGAGTGTTTCTCGCCATTTTCGGCAAACCAAGCAAGGGCGATTTTTCAAGTCGTGGATACGATGAATTCTTTGATTGGATCAACAACTGTAGTGACACTGCCAAGCAGATCATGCACCGGGATTCTCAGCTTGCACGCTACGTCCAAGAGCGTCGGGATGAAATCGAGCGTGTGGTAAATGATTACCAGACATTAATGGCCGTGGTAACTAGGGAAGGCTGGACTCTAGATACCACGTACGATATTAACCGGATGAAGCGCAAGCTACACGATGCACCGGGTCTTTCGCAGATCGCGAAGAAGACGCTTGGCAGTTACTATTTGGAGACCGGTATCAAACGCCGAATCGTCGAGGGTAACCCGTTCCCTCTCAACTACGTCATCGGAGCGACTACATCTCTTGATTGGAGTGTATTAGACCTTTTCTATCGCATCTGCGGCTTCGATCAGTTTAAGGAATGGTTCGATCTCGCCGAGTCAGGTGAGGACGAGGGGCACGTCGCTAATCTCGGACTGCTGACGCAATATCTTGCGCGCTTTATGGAAGAGTTTTCACCTGTGATAAATGGTAGGTTCCTATCTGAAGACAAGTTCAAGCGATCTCTTTTCTCATCGTACCTCTATGCTCTCTTCCGACTGGGTGAGTCTGAGAATGAAGATCCAGATGATCCGTTCCCGAAAGGGCGAATTCCTTTTCTCACGATTCATCAGTCCAAGGGACTGGAGTTTCCAATTGTTGTCCTGGGGAGTCTAATCAAGCGTGATCGTGGACCCCAGTTCGTGGAAGAGATCATACGACCCTTACTGGAACGTCAAGGCGAACCTCTGGACCGCATTGGCGAGTTTGATATCATGCGAATGTTCTATGTAGCGCTCTCTCGCGCAAAGAATCTACTCGTAATCGCGAATCCTAGGGGACCGGGTATTTCCACATACAAACATTTCTCCTCGTTGCTAGACCAAGAGTTTGCGCGAATTCCTCAACTTGATCTCAAATCTGTTCCGAAGGCGAAGCCGGACGATGACGATTCTCCGCACAACTATTCATACACGAGTGATTACCTGCTTTTCCAGAAATGCCCTCGTCAATATCTGATCTATCGCAAATTCGACTTCGTGGCCTCTCGCGCGCAGACGCAGTTTTTCGGTAGTCTTGTTCACAAGACAATCGAAGATCTTCATCATTTGTTGATTGCTCAACGTGAGAAGCAAAGGCCGGTGATCCAATGAAGAGTGCTTTAGACACTGACTTGCCGAGCGATTTGACCGAAGATGAAATGGTGAAATTACTTCGGGAGATGTTCAACGAAAACTATGCGACACTTAAATTAGAGAGCGGCCACGCCATGTCGCCGTACATCACAGAAATCGCATTCCAACAGGTGTTACGTTACTGGCAGCGACTCCGTGATGTTGCTGAGCGGGTCACTGACACGGAGGTAAGGTTGACGCTTCCTGAACAGAAGACTCCAGAGGGCCGAAGATACGCTATCGAGGGAGTGGTTGACATCGTGCGAGATGACGACCGCACGATCATGTATGACATCAAGACTCACGATGCCGATTATGTTCGGGCAAACATTAACGAATACGAAAAACAGCTGAATGTCTATGCGTATATCTGGCAAGGTCTGCGTGGTGAGCCTCTCGATGAGACGGCGATCATTGCTACGGCCTTTCCTGAGGCGCTCAATGAGGCAATTCAACGACGGGACGATATTCTTATCGCTCGTGAAATGGAACGATGGGAGCCGCTAATTCCAATTCCATTGGATCAGAGCCACGTAGAGTCAACTATCCGAGAGTTTGGTGAGGTTGTTGACCTGATTGAAGGCAAGGCGTTTGCGCCGCCACCTGTGGAACGCCTCCAAGAAAAACTGCCCGGCACAAAAGCTCCATTCGCGGTGCGTGTCTGTCGAAACTGCGATGCTCGTTTCTCGTGTCGATCATATCGGAATTACGCCCTTGCTGCTTCAGCCAGCCGCATCGAATTCAAGTTCAGTCAGTTTTTCGGCGACACGGCAAGCGACGCTGAGCGCGCAGAGTGGATTGCGGTAAATCTAGCTGAATCGCCCCCTCCTGAAGTCGTTGACGTTGGGGCGTAAACGCAACGCGAAACGTAAAGGGAAACCGGATATGGCGATTGAGAAACTCAGACCTACGTTTGCGCTGGATGAAGAACGACTTCATGCGCTGGAACAAATTGTGCCGGAAGCCTTTGCGGACGGAAAGATAAATTGGGAGACACTCCGCGAGGTCTTAGGTGATCGACTTGAAACTGATGATCTGCGCACGGAACACTTTGGCCTCTTCTGGCCGGGCAAACGTGAAGCGCGTAGGCTTGCGGCCCAACCGAGTAAGGGGACACTGGCGCCGATGTTGGGAGAAGGCGTCAATGAAGAGAGTACAGGCAACATCTTCATCGCCGGTGATAACCTGGAAGTGCTGAAGCTCTTGCAGAAGTCGTACGCTGGGCGAATCAAGATGATTTACATTGACCCGCCCTATAACACTGGGCAGGACTTGATCTACAAGGATAATTTTACAGAGCCTCTTGAGGAGTATTTGAAAAGAACCGGACAGGTAGGGGAAGAAGGCGAACTGTTAACAACAAATACGAAAGCAGATGGACGCTTCCACTCCAACTGGCTAAGCATGATGTATCCCCGCCTGCGGCTTGCGAGGAACTTGTTAACAGAAGACGGATTAATATTCGTTTCCATCGACGACAATGAAGTCCATAACTTACGGGAGGTCATGAACGAAGTATTTGGAGAAGACACCTTCATTTCGGAGATTGTTGTCCAGTCAAACAAGCGCGGTCAGACCTATAAGGAGATTTCAAAGACCCACGAATATCTTCTCCTTTACTCTAAAGAAGACGTACCCGCGTTATTCGAACTTGCAAAAGCAGGGAAGACTCTACCTTATAAGGACAGTACGGGACCGTTTGATCTCTGGGAACTTAGAAATCGAAATCCTAAGTTCGGAAGACATAACCGGCCTAACCTTTTTTACCCAATTTATGTTGCACCAGGCCTTCTGGATGAAAATGGTTATTCCAAGGTCTCTCTAGAGGCCTCAGCTGAATACACGATCGAAGTATTACCGAAGAACAGTCAAGGTAAAGACAGTTGTTGGCGATGGGGTAAGCCTAAAGTAAACAGTAGCGACCTGGAAAGTGAAACGCCTACAGTGATTGGTCGGCAAAAGCGGGATGGTGCATGGAATATTTACGAAAGGTCTAGGAAAAGCACAACCAAAGCCAAGTCCATATGGGATGACGTATCAATGATCAGCGAACAAGGTACGATCGAATTGGGTGAATTGGGCCTAGCTGCTTTTTTCGATCATCCCAAGCCTGTTGGTCTAATTAAAAAGGCCTTGCAGATCGCGACGGAAGAAGGTGACTCGGTTCTGGATTTTTTCGCGGGTTCAGGAACCACAGGACAAGCTCTTCTTGAATTGAATGAGGAAGAGGGAAACACCCGCAATTTCATACTCGTACAGCTTCCTGAGAAAACTGGGAATGAGGAATTCGAGACTATTGCGGATGTTACCGCAGAGCGAATACGTCGCGTCATCAAGAAACTCAATAAAGCTGGTAAGGCGAAACTGAAACTCGCAGAAAGCGAACAAGATAGAGGTTTTCGCGTCTTCAACCTCAATCAATCTAATTTCACAGCATGGCAAGACTACCAGGGCGAGAGTCTTCAACAACTCGAAACCCTTTTCTCGACTTTCGAGACGCCGCTCGTTAAGGGCTGGGACGAGCAGGGACTATTAACGGAAATTCTGCTTATGGAAGGGTTTTCTCTCAACTCGAAAGTCGCGCCCGCACCTGATTTCATCGCCAACAAAGTAATGCAGGTTGAATCGGACTTCAGCGCACACCGTCTCTTTATCTGTTTGGAGCCGCGCATCAAAGACAAGACTATCCAACGCCTCGCGATGCTCCCGAAGGAAGATATTTTCATTTGTCTTGACGCCGCTCTGGATGACTCCGCCAAGGTCCGGCTGACTGACGTTGGAAATGTTCGCACCATCTAATCGACCGAGGAAATGTTAAAGAGGCTCCAACTAAAGTTTGATCCGAATCAGGATTATCAACTCGCGGCGATTAGCAGCGTTGTCAACTTGTTTGACGGTTTGCCGGAATATGTGCACGAGTTCAACCTTGGCGATGAGACGGTCTCGAATCTCCCGCCCGGTGAAGTGCTTTTGGATAGTTGGCATCTAGAGAGACTGCGAGCAGTGCGGGAAGCGAGCGGCTTCAAGGAAGATGTTGCTCATCTTGAAAAAGAGGACGGATTCGAACTAGAGGGGATCAGCAATAACTCGCCGGAACCGTTTCCTTATTTCACAGTTGAAATGGAAACAGGGACCGGCAAAACCTACGTCTACCTCCGCACGATCTACGAGCTGCGCAAGCGCTACGGGTTCTCTAAGTTCATAATTGTCGTGCCCAGCATCGCCATCTACGAGGGCGTCATAAAGACAGAAGAAATTACGCGCGAACACTTCCGTTCGATCTATGACAACGAGCCCGTCACGCTCATACCCTACGACGGCTCACGTCTATCGCGCGTGCGCATCTTCGCCAACTCCCCACAAGCGCAAATCCTGGTCATGACGATTGACGCATTCAACTCGAAGACAAACAACCTCTACAAAGCAAGTGAGAAATTACAAGGCGAACGCTTACCCTATCAGTACATCCAAGAGACGCGCCCGATCATCATCTTGGATGAGCCGCAGAGCATTGACACGACGGAGAAAGCAAGGAGCGCGATACGCACGCTGCATCCTCTCTTCGGCTTACGTTACAGTGCGACACACCGCACCAACCCTAATCTCGTCTATCGACTGACACCCGTCGAAGCGTACCGGCAGAACCTGGTTAAGAAAATTCAAGTGATCGGCTTGGAGACACATGACAACCTAAACGAGAGATTTCTTGCGCTTGAATCTATTTCAGCGCACGCTCCGATTACTGCGAGAGTAAAGACGTACGTTCAGAAAGACGGTGTTGCCAAGGAAGTCGAACTGACGCTGAAACACGGCGATAACCTCTTGAACAAGACAAAGCGTGAGGAGTACAAAGACGGGTATGTTGTAGAGGAGATCAACGTGGCAGAGAAGTTTGTACTCTTCCAAAATGGGATTCGATTGGATCTCAATGGCACACTGGCTCCGTCGCGCCCTCAAGTGTTCCAAGCCCAGATTACGGAGACAATTCGCCAACACATGGATACCCAACAGCTCTTAGAGCCGCTCGGCCTTAAAGTCCTTTCTCTGTTTTTCATAGATCGCGTCGCTAACTACACGTCGGGTGAAGGCATTATTCGCAAAATCTTTGACGCCTCTTTCGAGAAACTCAAGAAGCAGTACGCATACTTTAACCGATATAAAGCCGAAGAGGTGCGTGATGCGTATTTCGCCAGAGCAAAGCCCAAGAAAGACGCGGAAGAAGTTGCAATTGATACGCTAGGGCGCAACGCCGTGGAACGTGAAGCTGAGAAGAGCGCCTTTGAACTCATTATGCGGAACAAAGAGCAGCTGTTGTCGTTCGATGAGCCCGTCTCTTTCATTTTCGCTCACTCAGCGCTAAAGGAAGGTTGGGATAACCCAAACGTCTTTCAAATCTGCACACTTAATCAAACGGTGTCAGAGATCAAGAAGCGCCAGGAGATAGGGCGCGGCCTGCGCCTCGCTGTAAATCAAGAGGGTGAACGCGTCACCGATGGCGACGTTAATGTCCTTACCGTCGTTGCGAATGAGTCCTACGAATCCTATGCGGCAACCCTTCAACGCGAATATATCGAGGACGGCTACGCCGCCCCGCCCAAACCGAAGCGGCCACAAGATGCTAGAGCGCGACGTCGGGATTCGATCTTCAAAGGTAAGGACTTCACGACGTTCTGGGAGAAGCTTAATCGCAGGACGACTTACAAAATTAATATTGATACTGCCGAACTTATCGAGGAGTGCGTGAGGCGCTTGAGTGCAGCTCCATTTCCCGAGCCCGTAGTAGTATTGACGCGGGGCAACTTCGTGATTACAGACTTCAACATTCGGCTAGAGAGTGCATCGAAGGGCAAAGCGAAAATTACTTTGGATATCAGAGATACGAAGGGGTTCACATACATTGTACCGAACGTTCCAATTCAAGCGAAAGACGACCTTTCGAGATTGAAGAACGATGAACGACTGCGCGGCTTCAAAGTGTTGGAGATTCTTGGCGAGGGCGACGATGCGGTCGTGAAATTCAATAATGGCGAAGAACTGACCCGCTATCAATCCATCTTTTTCCAAACGGAGAAAGGTCAGCGGGCCGCCGATCAACCTTCGCAAGTAATGGCTCTCGACAATAGCTATCCCATTTTCAACTTCATCCATAGGGCCGCAAGAGAAACATCGCTTACACGAGCAACTCTCAACAAGATCTTTCAGCGTCTTGCCACCGAGACTAAAAACGTAATAATCAAAAACCCCGAAGGCTTTAGTGCTGTTTTCATCACGGAAATTCGAGAGGCCGTTGCGGACCACATCGCTGCGCGAATTGACTTCACGCTTTTGGGTGATAAACCTCACGACGCCGACGAACTCTTTCCTCTCGAAAAGAAATTTCCTCAGAAAGAACTTATTGATTCCGGTATTCGGGGACTGTATGACAGAGTGCAGTGGGATTCAGAAGTAGAACTGAATTTCGTCGAGAAAACTCTGAGACGAGATGAAGCCAACGTGATCTTGTACTTCAAGTTCCCGCCAGTTTTTCGCATTGGCTTGCCTAAGATTATCGGAAACTACAATCCAGACTGGGGAATTGTTCGGCTTAATGATGAAGGCAACCTTAAACTCGAACTCGTCCGGGAGACGAAAGGCACTTCGAAGTTAGCTGCACTTCAGTTTTCAAATGAAGGTCGAAAGATCACCTGTGCCGCTAAACATTTCAAGACGCTCGGCATTGATTATCGACACATTACAGGCCGTGAGCTTCGCTGGTGGGCCGATGACGACAGCAGTGGCCCGAACTCATTAATAGGCTGACGGTCGGTCGGTTGGACGAATCGTGCGTGTTGTGAAACACATACTCTGAAGTGTTTTACAACAGGTGATATGGCTTTGGTCCGGTTCTCCCGTTAGATTGGGCTTGTACTGGTTGGCTTCTAGCGTTCGACGGCGTGAAGGACTTATCCGGCCCAAAAGGAATACTCCTGGCATATGCTTTGAAAGGGTCTCGAACGAGATGGAATTCTTGTTTTGGAGTAATAAAGCGTATGCGATTAATTCAAGCAAAACGAGCCTCGGAGGTGTTGAGCGTATCCTTAGCGAGACTCTACGAACTGGCACGATTAGGGATAATTCCTGTGGTTCGCCTTGGCCCCCGGCAAATTCGGTTTGATGAGGACGCGCTGACTGAATGGGCTAGGCAAGGTGGCTTGCCGGCTGACGGAAACGGCTCTCTGCAAATGAGCGAACTTACGCGCGGTAGAAGCGGATTCGCCCGGACCTAGCCATGCTCGTCGTTAATATAAGAAACGAATTCTATCTCTTCTTGTGTTTGCGTCGATCCCTTTTGGTCGATGTGTCTGAAGGCCGTCCCGCTTTGCGATCGTGGACTAGGGTTAGGTCTTCTTCTCGGATAAGGTTGTCGCGGCCCAGCTTTATCGCCGGAAGACGGCCTTCGAGAATGAACTGGCGGACACGACTCGCGTTAACACCCAGTCTCTTACCGGCTTGCTCCGTAGTTAATAGATCCGGCATCGCATGTCTATTTAGCACAAACCCTAACGCACCCGCAATGGTATTGGCTAAGATTCTGTTTGTTCTGAGCATGATTTGCTTGACTTAGATATAACGTATGCGTTAGAGTTTCTCGCAACTCAACAAGGAGGTCTGAGGCAATGGCGGGACAGATAATCAAACGCGGCGAACGCACGTGGTTGGTGCGTATTTTTATGGGGCGCGACCTCGATCGGAAACAGAAGTTTCACCACAAGACGATTCATGGAACGAAGCGCGATGCTCAACGCTATCTAACTGCGGCGAAGCGCGAAATGGATCTAGGTGTGTTCGTGGAACCGGCAGCGATTTCGGTGAGTGAATATCTAAAGCGATGGCTACGCGATGCCGCGCGGCCTCGCGTTTCGGCGCGCACCGCGGATGGGTACGAAGCGCTGCTGAAGCGTCACATCTTTCCGCGTATTGGCTATATGCGCTTGGACAAGATTCAACCGCTGGATATTCAAGGCGTCTATGGGGAAATGCTGGTGGCAAAGTTAAGCGCGATAGTTGTCAGGCACACACACGCCGCGCTTCACACTGCTTTAAAGCAAGCCGTCAAGTGGGGATTGCTGTCGCGCAATCCATCTGATTTCGTGGAGTTGCCGAAGGTGCCGCATAAGGATCGGCGCGTTCTGTCCGCTGATGAAGCATCAAGATTCCTTAAGGCTGCGGAGACGATGCCACATGGGTTGATATTCGAGTTCGCTTTGCTTACCGGAATGCGTCCCGAAGAGTACCTTGCGTTACGCTGGTCGGACATTGATTTCAAACGGTGTACAGCACGGGTTCAAAGGGCTCTCGTTCGCCATAAGAAGAGCGTGACTTTTGAGGAGCCTAAGACGGCGCGCAGCCGGCGCACCGTTTACTTGCCTGGGCCGCTCGTTGAAAGACTTAGGGCACATAAGCGCCGACAGGCTGTCGAAAGAATCAAATTAGGCGAAGCTTGGGCTCCGTTCGATCTCGTCTTTTGCAGCGTAGAAGGAACCCCGCTGTCGGTTCCAAATATTACTTATCGGTATTTTCGCCCGATACTCGACGCGGCGGAGCTTCCAAGGATTCGCCTTTATGACCTTCGCCACAGTTGCGCGACGTTGCTTTTGATCGCAGAGGAGAACCCGAAAGTGGTGAGCGAACGCCTGGGGCATTCAACCATAGTGCTGACTTTGGACACCTATTCTCACGTCCTGCCGACTCTTCAACAAGGGGCCTCGACGCGCCTCGAAAAACTACTCTACAGCGGCGAACCTGTGCAGAGTAGTGATACACCAGTGATACAAAGCCAAGTAGTCAACTGATTTTACTGCCTGTAAGTTGTTGAAAGGATTGGAGGCGGCGATCGGAATCGAACCGATGAATAAAGGTTTTGCAGACCTCTGCCTTACCACTTGGCTACGCCGCCAAAAGAAAGGATGAAGGATCAAGGCGGAAGGAAAAAGCAATGATGAAGGATGAAGGCCAAAGGATGGATAAAACGATCAAATCCGACATTTCATCTTTCCTACTTCATCCTTGCAGTTAGTCTCCTTCCGCCTTCATCCTTAGATTTTGGAGCGGGAG
>WNFY01001038.1_pt1 | contig 31778 bp, 19 predicted proteins | sample 5400091 | NCBI WGS metagenome assembly WNFY01 (sample SAMN13153364, study PRJNA577476) | soil metagenome | isolation source: 60 cm soil or saprolite under grassland replicate 1 | place: USA:California | collected 2016-06-15 | reverse complement strand
CTACAGGGAATCACGGATGGCGAAGTTGCTGCGCAGCACGGCGGTGACGCGGAAAAATAAACTCAGGGCATTCAATCGTGGGGCGGGAGGACCGTGGAAAGTAGAACGATGGCCACGTTTGGTCCCCAAACCATCCAAACCAGATCATTCATGACTCGTGAATCCCAAATTCCGATCGCGACTTATCGTTTGCAGCTGAACCGGTCGTTTACATTTCGCGATGCTGCGGCGATCGTGCCCTATCTGGCACAGCTGGGCATCAGCCACTGCTATGTATCTCCTTACCTGCGAGCGCGGCCGGGCAGCACTCATGGTTACGACATTGTCGACCACAACTCGTTGAATCCAGAGATCGGCAGCCCTGAGGACTACGAGAGTCTTGTAGCGGAACTGCACCGCCATGGCATGGGCCAAATCCTGGATATTGTGCCCAACCATATGGGCGTCATGGGCAGTGACAACGCCTGGTGGCTCGACGTACTGGAAAACGGAGAAGCTTCAGCCTACGCAGACTTTTTCGATATTGACTGGCACCCGATCAAGGAAGAATCGCAGGGCAAAGTTCTGATCCCGATTCTGGGAGACCAGTACGGAAACGTGTTGGAGGCCGGAGAGTTGAAACTGGCCTTCGACACCGAGCGCGGAGAATTCAGCATCTTCTACCATCAGCATCGTTTTCCAATCGACCCGGCCGAATATCCGAGAATCCTCAATTTTCAGATCGAATCGCTGAAGGAGTTGCTCGGGCCCGCCCATGAAGACTTCCTCGAGTTACAAAGTATCGTTACCGCGTTCGGACATCTACCCGGACGTGGTGGCCTCAGCCCGGATCAGCGTTCCGAGCGTAATCGTGAAAAAGAAGTGCAGAAGCGGCGGCTGGCCGCGCTGTGCGCGAGGTCGCAAGCAATCAGGGATTTCGTTTCCTCGACCGTGACCGCATTCAACGGAACGCCAGGCCAGCCTTCGAGTTTTGAGGCGCTGCACGAATTGATTAAGGCGCAGGCTTTTCGTCTCGCGCAATGGCGGGTGGCCGCGGACGACATTAATTACCGACGTTTTTTTGACATCAATGACCTGGCTGCGGTTTGCATGGAGAACGAAGCGGTTTTCACCAGCACTCACCGCTTCATTCTTGACCTGGTTAAGCAGGGAAAAGTCGATGGGCTTCGCATCGATCACCCAGACGGGCTTTATGATCCCACCAGGTATTTTCACCAGCTAAGGGGCGAGCTCACGATCGAACTCGAAGGACAGAGCCGGCAGGTATACCTGATTGCGGAAAAGATTCTCACCGGGACCGAACGGCTGCGGAGAGATTGGCCGATCCATGGAACGACGGGATACGAATTTGCCAATCTAGTCAATGGATTGTTCATTGATGGAAGCGCCGCCGACAAGATGCAGCGCATCTACCGATCATTTGCCGGGAACCAGGAGCCATTCGCCGACCAGGTTTACGCCAGCAAAAAACTGATCCTCAAAGTCGTGCTGGCGAGCGAGCTCAATGTGCTGGCGAACCATCTCAGCCGGATTGCACTGGCCAACCGCCATACTTGCGACTTCACCCTGAACAGCCTGAGAAGCGCATTGGCTGAGGTTATCGCCAGCTTCCCCGTGTACCGAACCTATGTCAGCGAAAGCGGTGTTTCCTCCGATGACCGGCGTTACATGGAACAAGCGGTAGCGATAGGGCGACGAAGAAGCAACGCCGCTGACTTGAGCGTGTTCGACTTCATTCGCCGGGTCCTGTTGATCGACGTCAATGGCAACTCGCCTGGCTGGTACAAGCGCTCGATCACTCGCTTTGCCATGAAGTTTCAGCAGGTCACCTCCGCAGTGATGGCCAAGGGACTGGAAGACACAGCGCTATACCGGTACAACCGGTTGGTATCGCTCAATGACGTGGGTGGCAATCCAAGCAAGTTCGGAACCAGCGTCGACGAATTTCACAGCGCCAACCAGAAGCGAATGGCTGATTGGCCGCATTCCATGCTTGCCTCCTCGACCCATGATTCCAAGCGATCCGAAGACGTGCGTGCTCGCATCAATGTGCTCTCCGAGATGCCGGCGATGTGGCGGCTTCGATTGCGCCGCTGGCGCGACTGGAACCGGAAGAAAAAGCGGCTGATCGAGGGCCAGCCTGCACCCAGCCGCAACGATGAGTACCTTTTCTATCAGACGCTGGTCGGCGTTTGGCCAACTGAACCGGTTGACGATTCAGCCTGGAGAGACTGGTGCGACCGTCTCGAACCATACATGCTCAAGGCAGCGCGCGAAGCGAAGGAGCATACCAGTTGGGCGAATACGAATTCGGAATACGAAGGTGCGCTGTCGGCATTCGTCCGAGCTGTCCTGGAACGGTCTGACAAGAATCTTTTCTTACAGGACTTCGAAGAGTTCCACACCCGTATCGCTCGAATTGGCGGGTTCAACAGCCTGTCACAAAGCCTCTTGAAACTGGCTTCCCCGGGTGTGCCCGACATTTATCAGGGGAACGAATTGCTGCAATTCAGCCTGGTAGATCCCGACAACCGGAGTCCGGTGGACTATGAACGACGCAAACGACTGCTCGCCAGTTTTCAGGGGAACGGCCCCACGGAAAAAGAATTGTTCAGCCGAGCAGAGTTGAACGGGAAAATAACCGACCAGACGATGAAGTTGTTTCTGACATGGAAGACTCTCTCGCTGCGGAAAAGAGAAGCGGCCCTATTTGCGCACGGTCGTTATATTCCTCTGAAACTGGCCGGCGAGAGAGCAGAGCATGTGGTTGCTTTTGCGCGCGAGTACGAAGGACGAACCGCAACCATTATCGTTCCCCGCCTGTGCGCCACACTGCTAGGTGAAAATTTCGAGACGGTCTGCGATGAGGTTTTGTGGGGAGACACTCGACTGGAGACAATGAGTGCAGGCATCGCCTGTCATCATAATGTCTTCACGGGCGAATGCATCCCGGTAGATGGCGAGTCGCGATCCTTGCCCGTGGCGAGATTGTTCAGGCAATTTCCGGTAGCCCTTTTACTCAGTGAATCGTGAGGTGCCGTGGACATTGGCAATGACGTGGCCGGCAGGGCGGAAACGCCTCCCTGGGCGAAGTCGAATAGCCACTGCCCTCCCCCAAGTCCGCCCGTCGTCCCCGGCTTGAATACAGGGCATTCGCCAAGCGAACCTCCACTTCATTGCTCGCATCTGAGTCCACGGAGACAGGAGTGATCATGGCAAAATCACGCGGCAAGAGCTCGACTGGAGGTGGCGCGGCAGGAAGCCGGCGCACGGGAAAGCGGTGGGTCGCCCAGGTGAAAACCGACTCGACCCATCCGCAAGAAGGGCTGTTTACCAAAGACGCGTCTACGATTGCGCGCGCCCTCGCCTCCAAAAAGGTTTCTCCGAAGGGAGCAGGCTCCGGCATGCGCATGCTCACTTACTTCATAAATCGCGGAGGCAAAGGATTGAGCGCCAGCCGTCGCCGCGAGTTGGAGAAAGCCAAAGAACTCCTTTCGAAGCGAATCGAAAAAGCCAAGGAGAGAAGGGCCGCCTAGTTCCGGAACGACGAACCCCTGGGCGATTCTCGTTTTCATGCCAGCGGACCTCTCGCAACTCTCGGCCTCTGCGCGACATCTCAATCCTCGCCCGATAAGGAATGCTCTATGACCACTTCCGATGTACTCATCGAATCGCTGATCGACTGGGGAGTAGAGGTCGTTTTTGGACTGCCGGGCGACGGCATCAACGGCATCATGGAGGCGCTGCGCACGCGACGCGACAAAATCCGGTTCATCCAGGTGCGCCACGAAGAGGCGGCCGCGTTCATGGCTTGCGGATATGCGAAATTTACCGGCAAACTTGGAGTGTGCCTGGCTACATCGGGGCCAGGCGGCATCCATCTGCTGAACGGCCTTTACGATGCGAAACTCGACGCCCAGCCAGTGCTCGCAATCACCGGCCTGCAATTTCACGATCTGATCGGAACTTTTACCCAGCAGGACGTCGCGCTCGACAAGCTTTGCCTTGATGTCGCTGTTTACAATGAGCGCATCATGGGGCCCAATCACGTTGAGAATGTCACGGATTTGGCTTGCCGCACAGCCCTGGCCTACCGCGGGGTTGCGCACATCACCTTCCCCGTCGATTTTCAGGAACAAGAGATTAACCCACGCCAGCGATCAAACCGGAATATCCCTCATCACAGCTCGGATGTTGCCGCGCGCAGCGCGCGCCTTCCCGACCGCGGAAGTCTTGAAAAGGCCGCCGACATCCTGAACCGGGGGAAGAAGGTGGCCATCCTGGCCGGCCGCGGCGCGCTGGATGCAACCCATGAACTCGAGCAAGCCGCCGAATTGTTAGCTGCTCCCATCATCAAAGCCCTGCTCGGCAAAGCTGCGGTTCCAGACGACAGCCCGTACACCACGGGTTGCATTGGGCTGCTTGGAACCAAACCTTCCCAGGAAGCTATGGAAGATTGCGATACCTTGCTCATTGTCGGCAGTTCTTTTCCCTATATCGAATTTATGCCGAAGCCTGGCCAGGCCCGTGGAGTACAGATCGAACTCGATCCCAAACGCATTGGCCTGCGCTATCCGGTGGAAGTCGGCCTGGTGGGCGACAGCGCAAGTACGCTTCGTGAGCTGATTCCACAGCTACGCCACAAGAGCGACCGCAGCTTCCTGGAGGCCGCTCAAGCAGGAATGCGGGATTGGTGGGAGCTAATGGAAAAGCGCGGCACTCGCCGCGACAAGCCCATGAAGCCACAAGTGGTCGCATGGGAACTCGGGAAACTGCTGCGCAGTGATGCCATTGTGAGTTGCGACAGTGGCACCATCGCAACCTGGTGGGCGAGGCAAATCCCCGCCAAGCGAGGCCAGATGCACACGCTTTCCGGCAATTTGGCGACCATGGCGTCGGGACTTCCCTACACCATCGCCGCTCAAGTCGCATACCCCAATCGCCAATGTGTCGCCTTCGTCGGAGACGGCGGGTTCTCCATGCTCATGGCCGACTTTGTTACGGCAGTGAAGTACAAGCTCCCAATAAAAGTGGTGATCATCAAGAACAACACACTGGGACAAATCAAGTGGGAACAAATGGTCTTCCTTGGCAATCCTGAATACGGAGTGGACCTTTATCCCATCGATTTTGCCCAGTTTGGGCAGGCTTGCGGCGGGGTTGGGTTCACGGTCGAAGATCCGGGCGATTGCGGCCGGGTGATGGCAGAGTTTCTTAATGCGCCTGGCCCCGCCATTCTGCAAGCGGTAGTCGACCCGTTTGAGCCACCCTTGCCGGCCAAAGTCAAAGTGGAACAGGCGGTGCATTTTGCCGAGTCGCTCGCCAAGGGTGAACCCAATCGAAAGAAGATTGCCCTTACCGCATTGTCAGACAAAGTCCGGGAAATGATCTGAAGCAGGTTCCACGCAACCCGGTTTGCGGACGAGAATCGAAGGCTTGTGATCGGCTTGGCTTTAGCTTGCGACCGCAACCGCGACTGCAACCAGGGCGAATGCGGACAAGATCGCCCGCGCAATATGCGAGTATTCCCATCTTGCCCGGAAATGCTTCCAGTTCGGATCAGAAGCTCTCCGGTCAGTCGCGAAGAACTTCTCCGCCGCTCCCGGGAGTGGCAAATCCTTGAGCCAATATTTGTTTACTGGCTGAGTAAAAAACCAGAAGATGGCGTGCATGGCAAGGACCGCGATGAAAGACGAGATCGCCCACCAGAACGCGACGCTGTCGTCATGGAATGCAATGGCAAGAAACAATGTGGCAATCACGGCAAGAACTTCGCCAATCCCCCCAAGGGTGAAACCTGGATAGTAGATGGTTTGCACCACCATGTACGTTTGTTGGTCAAGGCGCAGCTTGCCCGGGTATTCCAGGGCATGGGCTAATGCCATGCTCATGGCGAAGCCAACGAGGAAAACTGTAATTACTTGGAGTAGCAACAGCATAACTGAGATGATCCTCGACCTGGGTTCAGAAGGTGGCGTGCCTTCGGGTTGTTGTTCATCAGGCCGCCTCCCTTGAGGGTGATTTGGCACGCGGAGCTTTTGTTCGCATTCCATGGATCAGACTCGCGACCTCCCTCAAGTCTTTGATGAAAGACTCGAGTTGCGAATGCCTTGAGGCCTCGTCCTGGGCACGAAGGATGGAAGACGGATGCACGGTCGCGATCACGCGGGCGGCAAGGTCAGAAGGAATCAACTTGCCGCGATCTCGAGTCACGCGAAAAGCTCTGCCCAGCAGCGCCTGAGCGGCGCTGGCTCCCAGGCAAACCAACACTTCCGGCTTCACGACATTGAGCTCCGCGTCGAGCCACGGACGGCAAGCTTGAATCTCGTAGGAACGCGGTTTCTTATGGATGCGCCTTTTGCCACGTTCCGCAGCGGACCACTTAAAATGTTTCACCACATTGGTGACATAAACTTCAGAGCGATCAATGCCAGCCTCAGCGAGAGCTTGATCGAGGATTCGTCCCGCTGGCCCAACGAATGGGCGGCCGGTTCGATCTTCCTGATCGCCAGGCTGCTCGCCTACCATCATGACCGCAGCGGAAGGTTTCCCTTCTCCGAAAACGGTTTGCGTCCCTGTTTTCCATAGGTCGCACGCCTTGCAGCCGGCAGCGGCCTCGCGGAGGCTTGAAAGCGAAGCATGAGGCGGAATCATGGATGCGGCGCTGGAGAGCTTTTGACCGCGCGCCCCATTCTTCCGGCCAGGGAGATCCCGGATCGATTGACCAGGAACCGATTTCACGACTGAAGACATTCAACGGACCGAGGCTTCCAGGTGCGGGCTAACCGCCCCCCTCGCTTATATAGCGGTTCGCTATTCCACAAGCCCATACGGGATCAAATGTAAGTGCGGGGCGCAAACGATGTACGTCGGGAATGGACAGGACGAAACCGCGACCGAGGGCCGGGGGCGACCGCTTTTGGCGACTTCGGGTCTTTTCAACTATCTCTAATTGTTCCGCAAACCACTTGCCAAGAACTGCACCGTAACTCTGAGTCCGATAGGTAGAGACTGGGCCTCTTCGGTTAAGTCGATCGTCGCTTCCAGAACGTCGCGATCGCTTTTGTCGGAGGGATCGCCGGTATAGACGCTTTTCCTTCCCATCACCACCGAAATACTGGTGACGCTCCCGCTGAACTTTTTCCCACTGAGGCCATCCGCCTGGATCATCACTTTCTGGCCGACCACAACTTTGCCCAAATCTCTTTCATCAATTTCAGCTTTCACACGTCGACCTGACGCGTCTGCGAGGGTGAACAGTGGACGGGGGGCAACGGTGCTAAAGGATTCGCCGGCCCGGGCATAGATTCTTAGCACGGTTCCGTCAATCGGCGCCGGAATCTGGCACTTCTTCATTCTCTCTTGCGCGGTCTGGACGCGCGCTTCGGCGGCGCGCACCTCCGCATCCGCCCGCGCTTTTTCCTCTTCCAGCGGATGCGCAGTCACCAACGCTTCGGTCTGTACCGCTCCTTGCAGGTCGGCGTTTGCGACGCCAAAGTCACGGCGCGCCTGATCAAAAGCCGCACGAGAAATCTCCCCATCTTTATATAGGGCGGTCTGCCTTTCCAGGCGTGACTTGGTTTCGACGAAGGTGGCCCGGGCTGCCGCCTTCTTCTTGGCAGCTATTTTTCGTTCCTCAACCCGCGCGCCACGCAGCAGGCGAGTTCTTGCTTGGCGTGCCGCATCGGCTTCCGCCGATGCGACCTGTAACGTAGCGGCAACATCGTCGCAAGCGATCTGGGCAAGCACGGTTCCTTTTTTTACGAACTGTTCCTCTTTAACGTAAATTGCCTGCAACACGCCGTCGGCGGCGGCTCCGACTTCGGTAGTTTCCGTGAGTCCTTCCACCCGTCCAGGAGAGGCGAATACCACGGGGGCATGGTCGCCCGCGGAATAGGCGGGACGCGACGCCTTCTTTCCCTGCTTGAAGCCAGCGAAAAAAGCGACACTGAGGATGGCAAGGACAATGCCGAGAATACTGGCGCGAAGTTTACGGGTTGCGATCACGCGCCCACCGCCATTGTTTCCTGCTTGATTTGGCCGTCTGACAAAACAATGCTGCGATCCGCATACTCCTGCCATCTGGGATCGTGGCTTACCACGACTACTGTCTTGCCGTTCCGCTCGACCTGATGGCGAAGGATCTGGCAGATATTCTTGCCCGCTTCGGCGTCTAGCGATGCAGTCGGCTCATCGGCCAGAAGAATGGGAGGGGCCCCAGCCAAGGCACGAGCCACCGCGACGCGCTGTTTCTCTCCAGGGCTCAGATCTTCAGGCGCGTGATTTGCTTTTCCCGCCAAGCCGAATTGGCCGAGAAGGTCGCGAGCCGCCGCCGCTTGATTGGGTTGCTTACCATAGCGAATTTCAAGGCCGAGAGCCACGTTGTCGATTGCCGAGAGAGAGTGCAGGAGCCGAAAGGCCTGGAAAACGAAGCCGATCTTATGCCGGCGAAGCTCGGTTTTCTGTTCCTCGCTCAAGTCCCCGACAATGGCGCCGTCCACGAAAACTTTGCCTTCATCGGGCGAGAGTAAACAACCTAACAGTGACAAGAGGGTGGTTTTGCCGCTCCCGGATGGCCCCATGACCAACGAGAGTGTGCCCGGCTCGAACGATATGGAGACTCCCCGCAAGGCGCGAACTTGTGCATTCCCTCTGCCGAACGAGATGCGCGCGTCTTTCACCGCAAGAAATTCCTTAGGCACGGAACACCCGCCCCGGGTCAACCGTAAGTGCGGTTCGAACCGACGTCACCGAGGCCAGCGAGCACATGGCCAGGCTCACCAGTATCACCATCGCAGGCAAGTACCAGGGAGTGTGTATCCAGGGAATCAGACCGTTGGCATAGTTCATCGCTGGAGCTACGGCGAGCAATCCCAGGACAGTCCCAGCCACGGCGCAGATCAGGGACTGAATCAGCACGATGCGCGCGACAAATGCGCGCGACGCGCCCAACGCTTTCAAGGTTGCATATTCCTCGATGTTTTCCATGGTGTTCGCGTAGATGGTTTGCGAAACCACCACCAGCCCGATCAGGAACCCGAGGACAGCGGCAGTTAGAATCGCGCTCCCCGCGCCCGTCTTTATCACCCAATACCTGCGCGATTTCCGGGCGAATTCTTCTCGAGTTAGAACATCAACTTCGGGCAGCCGTTCTCGCAGCTGCTGCTGAACCTCCGCCACCGAGTAGCCTTTGCCGACGCGAGCGAGAATGTACATACCATCGTTAGGGCGAAGATCCAGATAGCGGGTTGCATTCCGGTACGAGGTAAACAATGAAGGGACGCCGAGAAACCCGGCAAACCCACTCACCTCGCGCTCAATGTTTGCCCGGTGGCCATTTAGCTCTACCGCCGCGGGCAGGCTGGAAACCTCTATGGCATCGCGATCACTGGCGTCGTAGAGGACCGATTGTGGAGACTGATCTTCGGCCCTTTGCATGTGGGCAGGCATGGGAAAGTTAGCGCCGAGATTAGAGTCCGCGCCCACCACCGCCACCACCTGTTGTTTCCCGCTGGGTTTCCGGTACACAGAAAATGCGATACAGGCCCGGCCCGTCTCCGACACGCCGGGTACTCCCGCCGCAAGATCGCGGAACCGGGATTCCAAAGGAGCGCCAAACTCGAAGGCTTGCACTCCTCTGGCTGTAATCCAAATATCGAAATCGCTGGCGTCGATAAAGCGAGAAGCGGCCTGCAGGAAGCCAGCTAAGAGGCTGCCCTGAAACACCATCAGAAAGACAGCAAAAGAGACGCCGAGTACCGTGGCTAAGAAACGAGCGCGGTCATGAGAGATGTTGTGCCAAGCTAGTTTCATGCGCAGTTTCTTTGAGCAATGGTTGCCTCGCCTATCGTTACCTTGCCGTCAACTCAGCGCCAGGTCGGTTGTTCCGTCAAGAGCTGTCCGGCTTCCTTCGCGGACAGAGGTTTAGAGAAATAAAATCCCTGGCCGTACCTGCATCGCAGTTTCTTCAACAGGTTAAGCTGTTCCTCGGTTTCAACGCCTTCCGCCACGACATCCAACTGAAGATTCGATGCCATGGGCAAAATCGTCCGCGCAATCTCCGAAGAGTCATCTCCGGTTCCGTCATCGGCGATCCCACTAATAAAGGAGCGGTCGATCTTCAGCGTGTCGAGCGGAAAACGGTGCAGGTAGCTCAAGGACGAATAACCCGTACCGAAATCGTCGATCGCCAGACTGACGCCGAGGGTCTTGATCTCTTGCAGCATTTCCACCGCTCCGGATGGATCACCCATGACCGTGCTTTCGGTCAACTCCAGCCTCAGCGCGCTGGGAGGAAGTCCTAACTCAAGTAAGAGACTGGTCACGTCGTGCACTAAATTCGGCTGGAGAAACTGCTTAGGTGAAAGATTGACGCTCATGGTGAGGTTGGAATAAGCGTCGTAGCGCGCTCTCCACTCGCTCATCTGCCGGCATGCCTCCCGCAAGTTCCACCAACCCAATTCACGGATAAGGCCGGTTTCTTCCGCGACCGAGATGAACTCTTCAGGCCCAAGCTGGCCCCGCGTGGGATGTTGCCAACGGACCAATGCTTCGAAGCCAACAATCTCTCCGGATTCGAGGGCAACGATGGGCTGGTAAAAGTTGGTAAATTCGCTACGTTCCAGGGCGCGGCGAAGGTCCATCTCCACTTGCAGACGAGCCAGAACGCTGGCCCGCATGTCTGCGTCGAACACCTCGTAGCGCGCCTTCCCCAGAGACTTGGCGCGGTACATCGCAGTATCCGCATCGCGAAGGATGTCTTCGCCTTGATCGTAACCGATGTTGCTCAGAGCGATTCCGATGCTCATGGAGGTGAAGACTTCCTTGCCGCCGAGAACGAAGGGGGCAGTTACGGCTTTTAAGAGCCGATCGGCGGCTTGCTTGGCATCATTCGGATCTTTGAGGTCTTCGAGTAGAACGGTGAATTCATCACCGCCCAGACGCGCGACCACGAAGCCTTCTCCTAACCGCGCGACCGTATCGGTCACACGCAAGCACTTTTCCAGGCGTGCCGCGACTCCGACAATAAGCTGGTCGCCGATCTGGTGGCCCAGGCTGTCGTTGATCATCTTGAACCCATCCAGATCGAGGAACAAGACTGCAAACAAGTAGTCTTTACGCCGTTTCGTATGCTTGATGAGACGCCCAAGCCGGTCGATGAACAGAAGACGATTGGGCAAACCCGTCAAAGGGTCGGAAACTTTGCCTTCGGTCACGTCGGTCTGCCATCCCGCCATGCGCATCGCTTTTCCAGACTCACTGTGGACCGCGAGTCCCCGGCTTAGCATCCAGCGGAAGGTTCCGTCTTTGTGCAGTACCCGGTGTTCACTTTCGAACTGGGGAACCACGCCGTTTTGATGCTGGTTCATTTCCTCTCTTACCCGTTCACGGTCGGCTTCATGAATGCGGTCGAACCATTCTTCGGGCTTGTCGCCGATTTCATTTTCCTGATAACCCAGCATGCTCTTCCAGCGAGGAGAGAAATAGACAACGTTATCCCTGAGGTTCCAATCCCAAAGTCCGTCATTGGAACCGCGTGCGGCCAGGGCGTAGCGCTCCTCGCTCTCCCGCAACGCTTCCTGCGCGCGCTTATGAGATAACTGGGTGCCGATACGGGCCAGCGCGACCGCAAAATCGATAGGCTTGGCAACATAATCGTTGGCCCCCAAGTCCAGGGCGTTGACTACATCATCACTCTGGTTCTTGGCCGTCACCATGATGATGGGCAACTCGATGGGAGAGTAAATTTCGCGCAGGGCTTTCAAGGCCTCAAGCCCGCTGATCTCCGGCATTTCGATATCCAGAAGAACCAAATCGATCTGGTTGTCCTTGACCAGTTCCACCAACTGGCGGGCCCCGTCGGCCACGGTAATTTCGTAGCCCTTGCGCGACAACCGCCGGGCCAGCATGTCCCGGTTCATCTCATTGTCATCGACGATCAGCAACCGGCTTATTTGTGACTTCATAATGACTTCTTCCCGACCAGAAAGTTTTCGATCTTTTCGTTCAAGCGCGCAAAGTCGACAGGTTTGGTGTCATAGTCATCGCAGCCCGCATTAAAGGCCCTGATACGATCGCTCACCAACGCATGGGCAGTCAGCACGATGATCGGAATATGGCAGGTCTCCGGGATGGCTTTCAGCCGGCGCGTGACCTCGCAACCGTCCATAAAAGGGAGGCTGATATCCATCAAAATGAGGTCGGGCGCTTCCGAATTTGCAAGATCCAGGCCCTGTTGCCCGTCCACTGCCATCACGATGAAGTGTCCTTTCCGTTGCAATCGTCGGGACAACATGTCCCGGTTCATTTCGTTATCTTCCACTAAAAGAATTTTCGGCATGATTAGCTTCTGCGGACGGCTTCAAGCCCGATCTCCTCCTTTGGGCGGTTCTGGTTGCGCGTCAGGGAAACAGGTAACTTGATGGTCTTAGGGGCAGAAGAATCATTCACGCGGTGCTTTTCGATGAGCAAAGCAAGACGCTCGCGGTCCACCGGCTTGATCAAATAATCCGAGGCGCCTAGATCAAGAGCCATGCTTTCGCTGTCCACAATCGTCAACATGATCACGGGTGTTTGCGACAGCTCGGGATCCGCCTTGAGTTTATTCAGCACGGACCAGCCATCGCAATCCGGCATGACCACGTCCAGGGTGATGACCACTGGCCGGACTTCCCGGGCCAGCCGGAGTCCCTCTTCGCCGTTTGCGGCGGCCACCACATTGAAGTCCGCTTTGGTCAAGAAGCGGGTCATAAGATCGCGAACCGCGGCGTCGTCGTCTATGACCAAGATCGTATCCCGGTCGGACTTCACAGTCGGAACCGGCCGCGAAGTCTGATCTGCTTCCGGCGCCTGGACCGGGTCCGCGATCTCGGATCGAACTTGCATCGGAAGCTCCACGGTAAAAGTCGAGCCCTTGCCGGGTTCGCTCTCCACCGAGATATCTCCCTTCATCAAATGAGCGAACCTGTAACTGATGGCGAGACCCAATCCGGTGCCGCCATACTTGCGAGCAATGGAGGTATCGGCTTGGGCAAATTCCTGAAAAAGATTGGCTTTCTGCTTGGGAGCGATTCCGATGCCGGTATCGTTGACGCGAAACTGGATATATTCCTGGCCGCCTTCGACCTTCCGCGCCGCGTTCAGAGAGATGGAGCCGTGGTCGGTAAATTTGCAGGCATTGCTGAGCAGATTGAACAGAATCTGCCGGACCTTGGTGATATCAGCCCGCATCATGCCGATCTGATCGGCGATGTGGACATCCAGCGTATTCTTGTTTTTTTCCACCGCGGGTTGCAGCGTGGTTACGATTTCATCGATCATCCCCTTCAGATCGAAGGTCTCCAGATGAAGGGTCATCTTGCCGGCTTCGATCTTGGAGAGATCGAGGACATCGTTGATCAGGGCAAGCAAGTGTTTGCCCGCGGACTGGATTTTTTGCAGGTCGCGAACGTTCTCCTCATTCGCAGATGCCCTGGCATCCTCCTCGAGCATCTCGCTGTATCCAATGATGGCGTTGAGCGGGGTGCGCAGTTCATGGCTCATATTGGCCAGAAACGTACTTTTTGCCCGGCTTGCTTCTTCGGCAATATGCTTGGCTTTTAGAAGTTCTTCCTGGGCCTGCTTGCGTTGTGAAACCTCTTCCTCCAGCTCCAGGGTCCGGGATTGAAGTTCGTCATTGGCGCCCCGCAATGCCGTATCCCGTTGCTGGATGTCTGCCAACATGGCGTTGAACCCATCGATAAGGCTGCCAATTTCATCCGCGTAAGATTTGACCGCGCGGACCTCGTAGTTCTTGTTGGCGGAAACCATCTTCATGGTGTCTTCCAGGTGCATGATGGGTCCGGAAATCACTTTTTGCAGCTTCGAAGAAACCAGGAATGCAAGGAATGTCGAGACCAATACGAAGGTCAGGCAGATGCTCGCGTAACGCTTTGCGCGGGTGCTCCATTGGCGCATGTCGGACTGCAAAAACAGTGTCCCGAGATGATCGCCGTTGAGCGACACATCGTGCCAGACTTCGAGATACTGACCCTGAAACCGGTAGCCTTTCTCTTGCGACCGGGCTGGCAACTCGTCGGGAAGCGTCTTGTCCGCCCGGAAGTATTGAGCGAACATTTTCCCATCCGGGCTATAGAGGACTGCGGCGACGATGTCTCCCTTAGCCGTAAGCGCGGACAAGGTGGCGGTTGCCGCGGGCTCGTCTTTAAAGGCCATAGCAGCCGCGCTGTTGTATCCAATGATTTGAGCCTGAGTCGTCAAGTCCTGGGTCAGCAAGTTGCGAAACGAAATCAAGTCGTAGATCAGAAAGCTGGCAGAAGAAAGAAATAACGCGATGCAGCTGGTCAGCATCGTCATCAGGATCAGCTTCCGTTTGATGGAGAGGTCCTGAAGATTCATTGCGCCTTCCTTCCATCAGAAGGAGCCTGGGGAACGATTCGCGCCAGAGCCAACAGTCTGGAACTGATGTTCAGGTCCACTTGCTTTGCAGCGTCAACGTTCACTTCAAAACGGACTTTATTGTCTTCCAGGACCAGATTGATGATTCCGCCGCGATTCGCAAAGCCGGGAGTTTCTCCGATGGTCAGAACCGGAACCCCCTTCACGATTTGGATGGCTTCGTTCAGGTGGGCTATTTCGGAGGAACTCACGAACAAGATCTGGCAGTCCTTGAGTTCCGCGGGCGACTTCACCAGGTCCGCGACCGACTTCCAGCGCTTGACGGCAAAAGACCGCCCGTTCACCTTCTTGCCCTGAAGCACTCGATCCAGCGTGGTCCCGAAGTGATCTTCGCCCAGGATGGCTATGCCGATGGGGGAGTCGGGATCGGAGAAAGCGTTCGCTGGCCACTGCACTAAGTTTGCGAAATTGTAGATGAAGCCCGCTTTCACCAGATACTCTGAAGAAGCGGAAGCGTTCTGAGCATGCGCCATGGGGGCGGCGCAGGCTGAGAGAAGCACCAGCATTGTGATCGATAATCGCAACCGTCTCATCATCACGTCTACCTGCACAACAAAAGTGGTGGGTGTCCCACGAACAAAAATAACTACTTCTCAGCTCTCCAGGTAATGCTTCCGTAGATGGTGCGTCTCACTTCGGTCGGAGACGTGTTGATGAAATCCGGAGCAAACTCGAGATGGCGCCGGTTCAACAGGTTCTGGCTGCCCACGGAGAGTTCGAATCCGGCAGGCATCCGATAGCCAAAGTGGGTGTCCACGGAGTAATAGCTGGGCACATTGAGCCCGGGGAGCCGATCGACATATCGAACGACGACATCGTGCTCCAGGTGCCTGAACACATCGAGCGAAGATCTGACATAGAACTGATTGTGCGGGCTGGAGAGGCCAGGATCGTCAGCCGTGGGATCCAGGCTATCCGCATTTTTCCGAATACTCATCTTCAGATAGCTGTAAGAGCCTGACAGCTTCCATTTCGGAACGACTCTCCAATCCGCGTACAACTCACTTCCATAGGTTCCCCCGCTCATCTTGTTGGCAGCGGTCAGAGGGACCACAAGGTGTACTGGGGACGGATCGAGCTCCACGAAAGGCGCGCCCGGCTCAGCCGACCGGAGATGGGTGTAATTGTTGTAGAAGGTCGCGATATCGGCAGACAGATTGCTCGTTACCTGAACGCGGTAACCCACTTCGTATGCCAACAGGTCTTCCGATTTAAATTGGTTGCTGCCGAACACCGATACCATGGCCGGCAACGGACTTGGGTTCCCTGGGTAACCCGGAGGCACCACCACCGAATTCAGCCGCAGACCTCGCTCGGTTAGAGCTGGAGTCCTGACCGCACGTGATATGGCGGTCCAGACCGACTGGGTGGGATTGATGTTCCAGAGCACTCGGGCATTGGGTTCCACTTCAAAGCCGGTGAAGTCGTTGTGCTCAAGTTTGGTACCGAGGGTGACCCGCACACGCTTTTCGAGCAGGCTGATTTCGTCCTGGGCGAACGCGCTGAACTGGTTCAACGTATTGTGGTCAGGCTGTAGTGAAACGATGGAGCTGGAGTTATTGCTATCCCCGATCGACCGGTAGCCAAGCCCCCAGATAAGTTCCTGCGACTCGCTGGCCCGGAACGTATGTTGGAAATCGATGTCGAAGATATTCTGATGATCGGTAAACAGAGAGTTCTCTACGATGGTCGTACGGTCGTAATAGACCTGTAACGACGTGGAAGACTTGTCGAAGCTGTGGTTCCAGCGGCCCAGCAGATTGCCCCCGCTGATTCTGCCTTCGTTGGCAAAGGTGTTCGAATAGGGAACGTCCAACGTCGGAACCGTGAGAGTTTCTCCGTACGGGCTACGATGGAGATCGCCCTGAAGAGTGAGGGAGTCAGGCCCACTCGGCGTCCAGTCCGCGCGAAATCCCCCGCGCAGCGCGTCCCAGTCATCGTTTGCTTTCGCGCCCAGGAACGGGTCCCACGAAGGTCCGACATTGAAATACTTGGCGTAAGTGCGGAAGTAGGTGTTCTGGTTCAGCTTGCCGCCGTAGCGAAGGTTGCTGAAGCCGCGCATTTCGGTTCCGCCACCGGCGGTGGCCAGCGCGGACTGGGTGGACTTCGCCGGCTTGGTGATGATGTTGATGACGCCGTTGACGGCGTTGGCGCCCCACAGCGTTGCTCCGGGGCCGCGGATTACTTCAATCCGGTCCACGTCCTCGAGCATCACGTCCTGAATGTTCCAATACACACCGGAGAACAGCGGGGTATAAACGCTTCGACCGTCAATCAGGACCAGGAGCTTGTTGGCGAAACGTCCATTGAAGCCACGGGAGCTAATGGCCCACTTGTTCTCGTCGATTCGCGCTACCTGAACACCAGGGACCAAGCGCAGCGCCTCGGGAATGTTAGTGGCGCCGGAGCGGCGGATGTCGTCCTGCGATATCACGTAGATGGCCGCGGCGGCGTCGGCCAGCTTCTGGGTCCGCTTGGAGACCGAGGTGACCTGCACGTTCATCAGATCTTCCACGCTCATGGCAGTAACGTCGGGCAAATTCTGCGCCGACCCGCTTGCCAGAAGAAGAATGGCCAGGGCAACCAGCAAAAGACCGCGATTGGCAGGCCTTGTCGTGGAGTTGGTTTGGTGAGTCGTTGACATATCGTTTTTCCTTCTCGAAGGCGTTGTGCGGCCCTCTACGGAGCCTGCATTACGTCCAATTCCATCCAGAATGAATCGACCAAATGCGTGACCGGAGCAACTCACAGGGGCTTCTCCCCTGTCACCGTGAATACGTTGGAATAGGTGAGCGTGTCGGGCCGGCGGAGATATTCCAGAAACTTTCTGGTTTGCTCCTTGGCCGCGCGCTCAGTTCCAAAAATTCGCGCAATCTGGGGAACGGCAATCTCCAATTTCAGTTCCCACTGCTTCAAGATTTTGGGATCGATCTCTCCGGCGATCAGGTGATAACACTCGACCTGAACGTCGATGTTTCTTAGACCGGCTTTGTGGGCGAGGGAAAAAAGCTTACGACCGACAAACGGATCGAAACCTGTTTTCGCTAAACCCGCCACCACTCTCTCTACGGCGTGCTGCATTTCAGGTTCATCGGGATAGTTCCACAAAAGCTGGCCATCCAGATCCTGGATCATTACCCTGCCGCCCGGCCGGCAAACCCTCACCATTTCAGCCAGACCGCGTTCCTTCTCCTTCAAGTACTCAAACAGCATTCGGGAATAGACCACGTCGAAGTGGTCCGAGGGAAATTGCATGGCGTGAGCGTCGCCGCGGACGAACTTCATCCTCGTCTCGGTGCCGTTCCGCAGCACCGCTTCCCGTATACGGTCCGCGCTGACGTCGATGCCGGTTCCGCGGATCGAGGGATCCAGCCCGCAGACGGCGCGCAAAATGACTCCCGGCCCACAACCAACACAAAGAACGTCAGCTCCCGGCGGAACACGATGCGCCAGATACTTGCGGGCCCAGGCTTCAGGATCGACTTTGAGCTCGAGGCGCATGGCCTCGCGCGGGTCTTCCATGATGTATGAGGTTGACAGGGTTGAGTTCATCGTGACCCCGAGGCTGCCCGGCTGCGTAGCTGTTCCTGTTTTTCGACGCGAGCCAAAATTTTTGAATAGAAACCATCGACGTGCTGATAGAACCCCTGGTGTCCTGCTTTGAGCCAGATACCCTGGCAATAATGGCGCAGGAACTCAGCGCCAAACTTGACCAGGACGTCATTGGCCATTTCGTCCGCGATCAGGGGGATTTCATCCAGCTCAAAGTCGTGGTAGGCGGCCCCCGACGCGTTAAGCAGAGAAGCAACCACCTCAGGGACAACGGAGGCAGGCAGCGTCGGATGCAACAGCAGGTCGCAACGGTTTTCCAGGTAACTGAAATTGATGCCGATAGGACCGCGATAGGCGATGGCCGCACCCACCGGCTCTGCCCGGGTTCCCTCATAGGCGAGCCAGACCGCCCGTGTGCGCCGCAACCCGACTGCCCGGTACAATTCATCCACCGAGCGAAGCTCGACGTCTCCTAGTAAATCCTCCCCGGCAACATAAACACTGCCGCGGGTGGCGGATGCGATGGCACCCAGGGCCTGTTTGTGAGAGTCATCGTAGGGCACCGCGCGAAACTTCTGGTTGGCCGGAAATGACAAATTTCTCGGAAGGGCAAAATAACTGTGCCGCTGAACCGAGCAAAGACGTTCGCCGATGGTCTGCACCATCGACCCGAACACGCGCGCCGGGAAGCGGTTCTCCGGCCGGAACCAGTTCTGGGCGTCGTCGCTACCGCGCAGGATCTTGCCCGCCGCCGCAGCCAGCATGACGGCCCGCGAGGCAAAGGGATTGTTGTCGCTAACCAGATGTTGAGACACCCATCCGTGCGGCGCAGTCCGCCAGACCGAGAGCGAGGCCAGTCCTCGTTCCTCATCTCCGCCAGTCAGGATGTAGAGAAGGGATTGTCCGGCATTCAGCATTCGCCGCCAGTTGTCGCGGACAAGGTCCATGTGCGGGCGAAGGCGCGCGGCTTTCTCCGGATAGAGAAACCCGGTCCGCTCATACAGGGCAAAGATTTGCTCGACCGACAGAGTATTGACTTCAACTCCATAGGTGGCATACAGGCTGGACAGCTGTGGAGTGCTGTTCAGCATTTGCCGGTCTTGCCCGTCCAACGCCATCTCGCCTCCAAGTAAGCCCAAGCACGCGTAGGGCATAAGAAAAAGTAAGCTTGCCCGTCAGAGGGGAGAATCGGACGAACGTACCGCCACGGAGGCCAAAACGGGACAGTCCTCCGCTACACTCCCAATTCGGGAAGTGCGTACGTCATCTTGGCAAATGGGACCTCAGCAGACAAGTTACGAACGTAAGTCCAAGCGCACCAGAGGGGTATGGGTCGGCCGGAGCACCCTGTCCCATGGGCCATGCTCCTAAGGTGGAACTCGTGCAAAGGGCATGCTTCCCCCAGGAGGTTGGTGACAAGGGACTAGGGCATTCCCTGCTCCCTCCTTTGTGTCTGGGGTGGACAACGTGTAGATCCACACACACTACATTTCCATTGGTTTGCTCCAACCTGTTGTGCACGCGGGCTATCGATTTTGGCCTGCACCTTGCTTCTCAATTTGCAGCGGCTGGTTTGCGATCTATAGTTCAGTTTCCTGGCAAGAGGAGTTATGAAGCGGTCGTCCATCGTGTCGGTGCGCTCGATAGTTGCGATCAGCGCAGTTACGGCTTTGGCTTTGGGCACGATGGTCGTCTGGCGCAGTTCTCAGGCGATACGCTTCGCAGCGGAGCAGGTTCGCGCTGAGCATGAGTTCGGGTTCGTCACCCAGCCGTTGCCGCAACCGGCGAATCCGGGTTTCGAGTCCATCAGTTCGCCCGCAGTCTTTCTTCATGCCACTAACTTTGAAGACCACCTTTATATTGCAGGCCCCGCTGGTCTGCTGGAATACACTCCCGAGGGTGCTCTGCTCCATCAATATGCAGTAGGCCGCGAACTGCCGGGTTCTGCGCTGATTGCGCTGGCTGCGGGCTCTCTCAGCGACTCGCGCGAGCCGGAACTGATCGTCGCCACAGCCAACGATGGACTCCTCGCCTTCAATGGCCGGGCATTTCGCCAGATTCTGCCCGCCAGTGCCGATGCCCGCGCCATCACTGCTATCCTGCCTGCTTCCTCCGGACATCTTCTTTTTGGAACCAGGAAGCGCGGAGTGATGGTCTATGACGGCAAAAAGATTTCGCTTCTCCATCCCACACTCGATTCTGTCTACGTTACTGCTTTGGCCGGCGATGAGTCCGATTTATGGGTGGGGACCCTGAATCGGGGCGTGCTGCATTTCCACGCGGGTGCAACCGAGAGCTTCTCCGAAGCGCAGGGACTCCCCGACCCCCAAGTACAGTCGCTCGCAACTGTTGGCGACACGACTTACGCCGGCACCGCAACCGGAGTGGCGGTATTCGACAAGGGACGGTTCTCTCGCGTGCTGGCTCCGGGTGTTATGGCCACTGCGCTGCTGGCCACGCCCACCCAGCTTTATGTTGGATCGGAAGATCAAGGCGTGATTCTGATTCCGCTGGAAGGCCGCCGCCCCAACCCGAATCAAGGTCCCGGCGCGCCGTTGCCAGAAATACACCAGCTTTTTACGTCGGGTGATGCGGTGTTTGCAGTCGCCCGCAACGGACTCTATCGTATGAATTCTCGTGCTTTCGGATGGCAGCGAGTCCTCGACACAGGTTCGACCGTGCTCACCGATCGGAACGTTTCTGCGCTGGCCGCCGATTCCAGCGGGAGGCTTTGGGTCGGCTACTTCGATCGCGGCCTGGATCTTCTGTCTGCCGATGGCCGTGTCACCCATATAGAAGATGAGCATGTGTTTTGTGTGAACCGGGTATTGCTTGAGGCAAAGAGCGGCAGCATCGATGTTGCCACGGCGAACGGCCTGGTTCGTTTCGATGATTCTGGAACGGAGCAGCAGGTGCTGACACGTGCCGATGGCTTGATTGCCGATCACGTGACCGATGTCGCGGCTTACCGCGAAGGACTGGCTCTCGCCACTCCCGCGGGCCTTACCTTCCTCGACGCCAGCGGCGCGCGCAGCTTGTATGCGTTCCACGGGTTGGTCAATAACCACGTCTACGCGCTCGGTGTTGCCGGGGATGAACTGATGGCGGGCACGCTCGGTGGCCTGTCGATGCTGAACAAAGGCGACATCACAGCCAGTTACACCACTTCGTCGTCCAGCCTGAAGCACAACTGGATTACCGCTGTGGTTCCCGTCGGATCCGAGTGGATGGTCGGTACTTATGGGGCGGGCATTCTTGGCCTCGACCGCGCCGGACATTTTCGTTCTTTTGAAGTGGGTTCCGGCCAGTTTGAAGTCAATCCCAACGCCATGCTCGTGACCTCGAGTTACGTGTTGGCAGGGACCCTGGAACAGGGTTTATATCTCTACGATCGCCGGACGGCGCGCTGGTCGGCGATTCGCGACGGGTTGCCCTCGTCGAATGTCACCGCGCTCGCCGCCGCAAACGGCTACATCTACGTCGGCACAGATAACGGCCTGGTCCGCATACCAGAGCAAAAGTTGCACCTATGAAGAAATCCTTCCTGCTCGTCCTCATCATTACTATTGTTGGGTTGATCGCGACTTCTGCTCCGCTGTTTGGCGATGCAGGCATCCTCATTCCGCGCGACAAGCAGCAGCCCAACCCGGCCATTCTCTCGCTTGAGGAAATGGAGATCACGGTGCGCATCGATAACGGCGATGCGCGCGTCTTCATCCGGCAAATTTTTGCCAACCACACTGGCGCCATCGAGGAGGGCAACTACATCTTCGCCCTGCCCAGCCACGCTACCATTTCCGACTTCGCCACCTGGGATGGGCCGGTGCGCCTGCCTGCCGTGATTCTCGAACGCAAGCGGGCCGAAGAAATCTATAACCAGCTCAAACAGCAGTCGATCGATCCTGGCTTGCTCCAGATGGGAGAACGCGGATCGGAAGAAGCCAAGCGCAGTTCGGTGTTCAGCGCGCGCATCGTCCCTATCGCGGCTTACGGAACCAAGCGGTTGGAAATCGAATATCACGAGTCCATCCCGGTTGAGAATCTCAAATCGTACTTCGCGCTGCCGCTGCGGCCCGACGCTTACCAGGCGCAGGCAGCACGTCATCTGAAAATCAATTTTGAACTACACATGGCCCACGCGATCCGCAACTTTCAGGCACCGGCCAGGACTTTCGCTCTGCAACTCGACCAGAACACGCCCCATCTGGTGCAGGGACACTTCGAAGGCGAAAACGTTAATCTTGACGAGGACTTCGTAGCCACCTACGATCTCGATCCCGCCGCCTCCGACACCTTGCAGCTACTCACTTACAGAGATCCTGTCAGCGGGCAACCTTCGCCGACAGAAGTGTCGCCTGTCCGCAGCACCAACGAGCCGGGGTTCTTTGAAGCCGAAGCACTGTCGGGCCTTGGCCCTGCGGATACTCCGCCGGCGCGGAGTGCAAGCGGAGTCTCCAAAACCGTGATCGTGTTATTTGATACTTCGCTCTCCATGCAGTGGGAAAAGTTGGAGCGTAGCTACCAGGCCCTGGAGACTCTGCTGCACACATTGCAACCAGCGGATCACTTTGGATTGGTGCTGTTCAACACCGAAACTCAGATTGTGCCGGTCAGCGCCGCCGATGCCGGCAGCATTCGGCGGGCCATTGACGCAGTTCGCGGTAGCCGTCTGCGTGGCGGCACCGATCTGCAACGCGCTCTGCAAACTGGCCTGCAACAGGCCTCGGCCACGGGTGCGATTAACACTTATCTCGTCATCCTGAGCGATGGTGGAGCTACGCGCGGTCCGATTCAGAATGGCAAGCTCGCCGCCTGGTACGCGTCCGAGTGGAAGCAACTTCCAGACACTCAGCGCCCGCGCACCTACATTCTCGCCGTCGGCGATGATGCCAATCTGCCGCTGTTCCGCATGCTGGCCCGTCAGGATGGTCTGCTCGAGAATGTTCTTTCCACCGAGCCCATGGAATTCAAATTGAATTCATTCCTCTCGAAGATCGGACGCAGTCCCATCGGACAGCTTGGACTCTCCGTGTCCCCGGAATCGGCGGTGGACGCGGTCTATCCTCTGCAAGCCGCCACCTTCTCCGGATCGCTGGCTTCATGGGTCGGCCGTTACCAGAAGCCCCAGGACAACGTCAGCTTCAGCGTTCGTGGGGTGCGGGACGGAGCGGCATTGCATATGACGGGCAAGACCAATCTGCCCAAAGAATCCTTCGATCATCCCCAGCTGCCGCGTCTCTGGGCGCGGGCCCGGGTGGACGCCCTGTTGGAAAAGATCGAGCGTGAAGGCGAAGACCAGGCCACCATCGACGAAATCATCCGTCTCGCGCGCCAGTATAAGTTCGTCACGCCCTACACTTCGTTTCTGGCCGTGCCCCGGGCGCTGTTGCGTCCCCGCGTCATACGCCCCGGCGACCCGGTTCTCCGCGTCAAGACCGATGAATCCATCGTTTCAGTAGTAGCGCTGTTCCCCTTCGGTCTGGTGCAGCCTCTGCGGCACCTTTCGGCGGAAGATATCTGGCAGACGCGCTTTCTTGCCCCGACCGACATGCAGGATGGCACCTATACCGTTCGCCTGATACTTCGGGACAAAGTTGGCCACACCTATCGCGAGGCGAAGACGTTCGTGATTGCCAGCAAGCCGCCGGTGGTGCGGGTCAAGCTTGATCGCAAACGTTTCCAGCGCGGCCAGACCATCGACTTGAAAGTCAGCGCCTCGGAAAGCACGCGCACTCTAGTCGCGCGGATGGATGGCGTCGCGCCGGTCACGCTGCATTGGGACGCGCGAGCCGGCGCCAACACGGGCGCGCTTATGATTCCTGACCAGGCGATCCCGGGGACGTACAAGCTGACGGTGACAGCCGAGGATATTGCCCACAACATTGGAACGCAGGAGGTGGCAGTTGAAGTACTTCCTTGAATCATCGCGGCGCATGCGCCTGGCCATCTTCGCGGCCGCTATTTTTGCAGCGGTCACCGCCTTAGGCGAGTTGCCTGCGTGGATTCGAAACATTGACGCCAGCACCGCGCTCGAAGGCGTCTTCTTCCGGATGATGCCGCTGCCGGACGGGGCAGTTGCCTTTCGCCGGCCTCCACGCGAAACGCGTCCGGCGCTCGGCGATCTGATCAAGTCGCAGCCGCACAATGCCGAACTCTACTCGCTGCGCGCGCGGGAAGATGAGCAGCAACTCGACTTCGCCGCCGCCGAGTCCGACTGGAAGGCCTACACCGGCAATGCTTCTGACAAAATCAGCGCCCAACTGGCGCTGGCCGATTTCTATCACCGCCGCCTTCGCCCCGCTGACGAGGTCAAGACGCTTGCCGCAGTGGCGAACGCCGCGCCCATTGCGACGGAGAAACTCACTCACTTCTCTCAGCAACGCTCCTGGCAGGCGTTTGATCGCATCTTTGCGGTGATTCAATCGCAAGGACTGGGGAAAGACGATTCCATCGCGCAATACCGCGCCTGGATCGCCCGCTACCCCGGCGAAGCTTCGCTCTACGCGCGGTTCCTGCAATTCCTTGTGGCGGAAAAGGAATACTCCGCGGCGGGCGAGCTTATTGCCAGCTATCGCAAGCAATCTCCCAATGACCAAGTCTTCCCGGTTAAAGCCAAAGCGATGGTTGAGTACCGTCGTGGCTCGGTGCGCGAAGGCCTCTCGGTCTACGAACAGAGTTTCCAGCCGCTGTGGGACCCGCAACTGGTCAAGAATTACTTTGATCTGCTGCGCGATACCCAGAATTTGCGCAAGTTTCGCGACGATGCTCACGCCGCCCTGGTGGCCAACCCGGAGGACTTGAACGCCACCGCCCGCATTTTTTACTACTACCAGCAGCAGGGCAAGACTGATGTCGCACAGCAGACCATTGCCGACTTCCGCCTGCACAAGGAAGCTGCCAAGTCTGCATGGACCTCGCAGGAACTCTACGTCTGCGCGCGCCTGCTCGAAGACATTCATTCCTATCCGGAATCGGCGCGCTATTACTTCGCGCTTTACACCAGCAGCGAGATGGCCGACGCACAGGAGAAGGCGATCGCGGGTCTCACCAGTCTTCTACTCACCGCGCCGGAGACGCCCATCCGTGTCGGGTCCGGCGAGCTCTCCATGTATCGCGATATCGCCACCATGGACCAAGGCCCGGGCTACCTGAACGGGATCCTGTCACTCATCCTCAATACCACGCAGCCGGCGACGCAGTACTCCGAGGAGGAGCAACGCGCAGTGCCGTATTTTCACCGCTCCCGTGCTGCGGAACTGCTGGCGCTGCTGGATAGCAGATTCCCAAATTCCGCACAGCGCCCGGCTTTGCACGCACAACTGCTCGATTACTACGCCACTTCCGGCGAAAGCGACGCCGTGATCCAGAGCGGGCGCGAATTCCTGGCGAGTTTTCCCGATGCTTCCGAACGCATGACGGTGGCCTTGCTGATGGCCGACGCTTATGCGCGGAAAGGCGACGCGAAAAATGAGTTCGCCATCTACGACTCGGTGTTGCAGGAACTCGCCGCCCGGGCACAGAACGTCCCGCTTGGATCCGCCGGGCGAGATTGGGATTCCAACAACTATAGACAACCTACTGCGAACGAGATGAACGCATCCGACTCGGAAGGCGGCGAAGGCGAGGAGGGTGGGGGAACAGATAATGCAGTTCCACACCGTCGTGCAAGCGACTCGTTTCAGGTGGCCACGACCTCTGACTCCACGCAGCAAACCGGCGCGCGTTCGCCGGAGTACGCGCGCGTGCTGGAGCGTTATCTCGCGCGTTTAGTGGAAATGAAGCAAATACCGCCCGCGCTCGGAGTCTTACGCCGCGAAATCGATCGCAATCCTGACGATCCTGGCCTTTACGAACGGCTCGCGGTCTTTCTCGATCAGAACAAACTTGGCGCCGTTGCGTTACAAGCGCGCCAACGAATTCGAACAGTTGACGCAAGAAGCGGTGAAGAGTTTCCAGGGAAGCGAACTGGAAGGTTACTTCCACAATGTGGTGTATGGCAGTCCGGCGCTTTTTCTGCGCTTGAACCAATACGCTCACCAACGTTTCCCGCACAACCCGGCGTTCGTGCGCAACCTCCTTTCAGCGTATCAATCGCCGCCTACCCGCGATCTGGCCGCGTGGGAAGCCCTGTTGCGCCAGCACTGGTTTGAAGAGGCCAGTCTCGGCAATGAATTTTTCGAATTTCTATCGCGCAGCGGCAAACTGGAATCCGAACTGAGCGCAGTCCGCCAGAGCGCACCCGATGCCGCGAGTTGGGAAAAGAACCCGGCGGCGGCCGGCTTCATCGCGCATGCCGACCTGTGGCGCTCGCATTTCGAACAAAGCGCGCCGCTGCTCAAGTCGCTGGCCGCGCTCTATCCGGCAGAGCCTGAAATCGCCCACACGGCGTCCTCGGTTTACCGCTCGCTCGCGTGCTTTGAGCCAGGCAACACCGCCATTGCCGCGAAAATCGAAGACAACCTGCTGCAAGCCAATCCCACCGACAGCGAAATCATGGCGCGCATCGGCGACATCTACGCCGACCGCGAACTGTTCGCGCAAGCCGCGCCTTATTGGGAGCGCATTCCCCAGGTCGCTCCCGGCCAGCCTGCGGGCTATCTCGAAGCCGCCACGATCTATTGGGACTATTTCGATTTCGACAACGCTACGCGCCTGCTCGCCAAGGGCCGTGATCGCCTCGGCAACCCAAACCTCTACGCCTACGAGGCCGGGGCCATTTATGAAAACCAGCGCGACTATACGCACGCAGTCGATGAGTACCTGAAAGGCGCGCTGGGCGGCGCCCCAGAATCGTCCGCGGAACTGCGCTTGCTCGAACTGGCCCGCCGGCCCAAACTCCGCGACTTGGTGGACCAGAGGACCGCGAAGCTGGTGCCGCTCCCAGATCCTCCCATGCCCGCAGTCTATCTGCGTGTAAAAGTGCTTGAGGCGCAGAATCGCAAGCAGGAGATGGCGGTATTGCTTGACTCCATTGCCAATGCCACGACCTCCATCGAGCACGCTGAGGACATCGAAACGCTGGCACAGCAAAAATCGCTCGAACAGGTCCGCCAGCATGCGCTGGAGAAGCAAGCCGCGCTGACCACCGACCCGGTCACGCGCTTGCAACTTCGCTATCAGCTGATTCGCCTTTACGAGAATCGCAAGGATTTCGCCGCAGCCCAAAAGAATGTCGAAGCGCTTTATCGCGACAATCCTCGGATTCTCGGCGTGGTGCGCGCCACCGTCGACTTCTACTGGCGCATAAAGATGCAATCCCAAGCCATCGCCGTGCTGCTCCAGGCCGCGAAGGACTCCTATCCCGAGCTCGGTACGCAGTTCACTTACGAAGCAGCTCGCAAAGAAACCGAGGCGAAACAGTTGCAGCAAGCGCGCGACCTGCTCAACGGATTGCTGAAAGACTCTCCCTACAATGGCGAGTATCTCGCCGCCATGGCCGACACCTATGCGCAGGCGGGGGATGACAAAGGCCTGGAGCAGTTTTATCTCGACAAGATCGCGCTCTTCCGCAGCGCAGCGCTGCCCGCCGAGACGCGCAAGGCACAAATCGCCACCTTGCGCCGCGGCCTGATCCCTGCGCTTACCCGCATGAACAACTACTCGGGCGGAGTCGATCAATATATCGAGCTCATCAACAATTTCCCGGAAGACGACCCGCTGGTCACCGAGGCCGCGCTCTATGCGCTGCGCTACCAGCGTCAACAGCAGCTCATCGGTTTTTACACCAAAACGGTTACCCAGTCTCCACGGGACTATCGCTGGTCGATGGTACTGGCCCGCACCCAGACGAATCTGGAGAACTATCCCGCCGCCATCGACACGTACGCAAAATCCATCGCCATCCGCCCGGACCGTGCAGACCTCTACTCCGCCCGTGCCGGACTCGAAGAACGCCTGATGCGCTTCGACGAAGCCGCTGCCGATTATGAGCGCATCTACCAGCTTGCCTACAAAGATCCGCAATGGATGGAGAGAGTCGCCAGCGTGCGGGCTCGCCAGGGTAAGACGAAGGAAGCCGTCGCCGCGCTGCAAGCGGCGCTGATCGAGGGCCGTCCCGAGAATGCCGCCAACTATTTCGAAGTCGCGCATCGGCTGGAGAACTGGGGCCTGCTGGAACCGGCGCGCGGCTTCGCCGAACAGGGCGTGAGCAAGGCTGGAACCGACCTGCTGGCCAGCGCTGGGCATCATCCTGGCGCGCGAACTTACGTCCGCATCATGACGCATCTGCGCCAGCAGGAACTGGCGTACGCCACGCTGCAAACGGCGCTCACCGACTCCACGGCCACGCTTCCGGTTCTGGAGGAGCAGCTCTCGAAACAGGGGATCGGGGGCATGACCGACGCCAAGTGGCGCGAGCACCAACGGAGCATGCGCCTGGAAACCGCGCGCAACGGCATGGCCGCGGCTTTACAGGAATTGGGCAGTACCGCGAATACTTACTTTACGCCCGAGGAGCGGCTCGCCTTTGCGCGCTTCGTCGAATCGAAACGCGCTGGAATGGACACTGCCGATCTCGAGAAGTTCGCTATCCCGCTGGCTGAGAGCGCCGCTCTCGCCGACCAGGAAGCGCGATGGCGTTTCGAGTTGCTGATGCGCCAAGCCGCGCTGCCGAATTTCTATAGCAATGTGCAACCCCTGGTGGACTTACAACGCCGCCGCGGAAGTTTCACCGAACTGGCATCGCAGATGGAGCAATTCGCTCGCGCGGTGTCGCCCAACCGGCGAACCACGGGGCTTCTCGCCGCCGCGGATGCCTATCGTTCTGCCGGGGATGAGCAAAACGAACTGCGCATCCTGTCCAATTTCTCTAACGGTGGGCTCGACACTGCCCGCACACAGCGCTACTTTCAGTTACTGCTGGCGCGCCAGGCGCAGGAACTCGTACGTTTCGCGGCCAATTGGCGCAGTCCGTACAGCCAGGCCGCCGCCGATTATGTGGTTGCGCACGGGAGTCCTCAACTCGCGCACACCGTCGTTCAGATGCGCGGACAAGCCCGCCAGCCGGTCTGGACCAGGTCCTACACTGCCCTGGTAGGCCTCTACTTCGCTGAACCGACTCCGGACATCAACGACGCCTTCATCGCGGCCCTCGGGGATGATCCCATCGGCGTCCGGCTCGCCAAACCCGGCGATCGCGCGCAGCACCTTGCAGGCAACACCTGGTATTACTACGGTTCGCGCTACGGCGAATATCTCGGCTTTTCGAAGCTCGGCAATCCCGATGATTTTCTGCCTGCGATGCTCGAGGCGAGTCCGGCGAGCGCTTCCGGATACCTGACTCTCGCCGATTACTACGCCGGGGCGGGTGACACCAGGCACGCCATCGCGGAGTACGAACACACGCTGGAACTTTCTCCCGGCCGCCCTGATGTCTACGACAGCCTGGCGATAACGTATTACAAGCAAGGCGATCGCCCCGCCGCTCTGGCGCAGTGGAAGCAGGCTTTCGCCGCATTGTCGAAGCAGCTCGACAGCAAACAGGTTCCGGAAAGTTTCTGGCGGGACTTCGGGAGAACCTGCAACCAACTTCGCACCAGGCATCTTTACGCGGAACTCAAGAGCGATTCGGATGCGATCGTTCGCACCTATCTCCGCCGTAACGGAACCTGGCTCTCGAATGCGGTTTTGCAGCCGGCCTACGCCGCCGCCGGCGGCCCGGGGGCTGCGACAGCATGGCTGCTGGATGTGGCTACCTCGGCTCAAGATCCGGCGCGCATCCTGGCGGATGTGGCTGACGCTTCCTGGATTCCGCTGGCGCAGCGCGCTCCAATCTATCAACGCATCCTTCAATTCAAGGAAGACGCGGTCGCCCAGCGCGCTGGGTTGGAGCGGGAATATGCCGCGCAAGAACTGGCTTCCTGGCAAGTCCGCTGGATTCGCTATCTGGTCCGCACCAAACAGTACCAGGCGGCCTCTGCCGCCATTGCAGCGTTGCCCAAAGAAACTCGCGACGCCCAGGCAACCACGCTGGTTCCGCTCGAGTTGAGGTCGGCTGCGCAACTGGGAACACTCGATGCGATGCTCACTGCTTATCGCTCTGAGCCGCAAACCGCGCCGGCGGCGGAAGTCCTGCGCAATGCGGCACGCCAGATTTTTGCCGCTGGCGACAAGCAATCGGCGCGCAAGATTCTCGAACTCGTTTTTGCCCGTGAGATCGAAAGTCACAACCTGGTCGCCGCTAACTTTCTCGGCCTTGCGGAAATTCGACTCGCCGCAGGCGATACTCCCGGCGCCCTCGATCTGTTACGCCGGTTGGTGGTCGTGGTTGGCAACCCATTTGAGAATCTCGACCCGGCCGCCGCCCTGTTGGAGAAGACAGGCCACAATGCGGAGGCCGTCGAATTCCTCGGCCAGCTGGTGAAATCGGCTCCCTGGGAGCCGTCCTACCGGCTGCGCCTAGCGAAGGCGACGCTTGCGGCCAAGGATCCTGCGGCTGGTCAAGCCTCAACTCTGGCGCAAGATTCTCTTGTAGCTATCGCCACTGGCGCGAATACGCCGTACGATCTTCGCCTGAAGGCTGCGCTCGCGCTCGTAGGCCGTCCGCATTCCGATCTTGGTGCTGGAGAGCTCAATTTGCTTGCCGGGCCCCCTGCCGCGATCACCGCTTCTGCGGCCGACAAATTTTATTTCTACGAGGCACGCATACGGGCGGCGCAAAGTCTCTCTGATCCAAAGACGAAGATGCAGTTGCTGAGTCACTCCGTTACCGATTTTCCGGGTCGCGACGAAGCTCGTGTCCAGTTATTCCGGGCTGCCGCCGCGGCGCAGTCCAACGAGTACGCGCTCGGCATTATCGAGCCGTTATTTCAGACTCAGTTCCTGCGCAATTATGTGGGCGAGGCCGGAGGCGCCAGCGCAGAGGAAGAACAGATCATCAGCGCGGACGAGGAGGACGAAGCGACCGACGACAGCACGGCGCCCACTACCGTGTCTGCAAGGCTCTCGCGTACTCAGCAGGCACTGGTCGCACAGTTGATCGGCGACACGATGGTCCACCTCGACCGATTGACGGACGCCATCAACTATTATCAGACTGCGCGGAGACTAGAGGGCACGCCAGCCGTCCGCAAAATCCTCACTCGCAAAATTGCAGACGCCAACGCATCGCTGCGAATTCAGCAGCAAAACGCGGGGAGACAGCCGATCCTGCATGAACCGCTCGAGCAAGACCGCCTGGTTCGGCCCCAACTCATCGCGCGTGTCACTCCCGCGCCCACAGCCGCACCGTCGAAAGGAGCCGCCAAGCCATGAAGCGCTTCTGGATTTTGTCTAGTATCGCCCTGTTATGCGCCGCGATTAGCTGGGTGACATTTCTCATTGCCGCCCCTGCGCCGCCGACGCTCTCCAAATACGTTCCCGCTGGTCCGCTGGTCTATTTGGAAGCCAAGGATTTCGCCACGCTGTTGAGCGATTGGAATACTTCCCCACAGAAGAAACAGTGGCTCACCAGCGACAACTACGAAGTCTTTTCGCGCTCGCGACTGTTTCTACGGCTTAAAGGCGCCGGTGATCAGTTTGCCGCTGCGGCGGGACTTCCACCTGACGCGAATTTTCTTTCGCAGGTCGCCGGCGAGCACAGCGTTGTTGCACTCTATGACATCGGCAAACTGGAGTTTCTGTACATTACCTATCTGCCATCGGCCAAGTCCATGCAGACTGCGTTGTGGCAAACCCGCGCGAAGTTCGAGCCGCGCAACGCCGGCGGCGCGGCCTTCTACTTGCGCCGCGATCCCGAGTCTCAGCGCGAAGTTGCCTTCGCAGTTTCCGGT
>WNFY01000638.1_pt1 | contig 31800 bp, 27 predicted proteins | sample 5400091 | NCBI WGS metagenome assembly WNFY01 (sample SAMN13153364, study PRJNA577476) | soil metagenome | isolation source: 60 cm soil or saprolite under grassland replicate 1 | place: USA:California | collected 2016-06-15 | reverse complement strand
TACTACGATATAATTGATACTATAGGTAAGCGGCATTATTACGCGCTACGTGCTGCTATAGGATTTCAGTGGCATGATGATGAAATGGTTCATTGGCAACAATACGAAAATATGCGCGCGTACTGGAACGAACATCGCTACAGTATATTGGCCTTAACCAAACGGTATTTTGGAGCCGGAACGGAGCAGCAATTCGGAGATTTCATTCCGAAGTTTGACTACGTCGACGACAAATTGGTTGCGGCAAAAAATGCTTTTCGAGATAAGAAACCTATGCCTGAAGATTTTAGTAAGGCAGATGGATTATTGAATTACTTGTACAATCTAGATAACGAAATCAGGAACTTTTCCGAATCTCTGCAAGAACAGTTGAAGCACGGTCAGGTAGATATTTATTCTCCTCAACCTCCTCTGAAGAAACCCTAAAAAAGGTATGACCGGTTTGACGACGACCTCAAGGCCGAGTTGTAGTCGTCTCAGCGGCTAGGAAGCCCGCGCTCTTGATTTTCGCCAGCTGCTTCCTAGACAAGAAAGCGGCAGTTATAGTAAATGGTTGAATGAAGATTTCGCTTGGGTCCGATCACGCCGGTTTTCGTTACAAGGAAAAGGTAAAAGAACTGCTCACCTCGCTCCGCCATGAAGTAAAAGACTGCGGCACATTCAGCGAGGAGCCTGTGGACTATCCGCTTTTCATACGCCCGGCGGCAGAAGCGGTCGCGAGTGGCGAATGCGAACGCGGCATCGTGTTCGGCGGTTCGGGGAACGGCGAAGCGATGGTGGCCAATAAAGTTCACGGTGTCCGTTGCGCCCTTTGCTGGAGCGAAGAGTCGGCGCGACTCTCACGGCAACACAACGACGCCAACGTGCTTTCCATGGGCGAGCGCCTCATTCCAGAAGATCTCGCGCTCGAAATTGTGCGGATCTGGCTGGAAACAGATTTCGATGGCGGACGGCACGAGCGACGCGTGGCAATGTTGAACGCGATGTAGGTAGGGGCGGTTCGCCCGAACCGCCCGCAGACTAGCGTAACCGATCCACGCAGACCGCGACCAGGAACACCGCGCTTACAAACGCGTTACTTTGAAAAAAAGCGCGATTGATCCCGATGAGATCGAGTTTCCCGGTTTTGTGTTCGTAGAAAAGCGCTACCGCGACAAGCGACATCGACCAGTAATAAAACGCGCCAAGCTGCGCCACCACACCGAAAATGATGAGCGCCGCAAATGTCAAAAGATGCAATAACTGCGCCAGGCGAAGACTCCGCGGGATTCCGAGTTTCACAACAAGCGACCGAATACCTTCGCGCCGATCAAAATCGTAATCCTGAGTCGCATAAATGAGATCGAATCCCGCGACCCAGCAAACTACGCCTGCCGCAAGCACAATCGGGGCAAAATCGATCCGTCCAGTTTGCGCGATCCATGCGCCGACAGGTGCGACTGCCAATGCCAGCCCAAGGAAAAAGTGCGTTGCGCTCGTGAACCGCTTGGTGAGCGAGTAGAAAAAAACTAGCGCCAAAGCAACTGGCGCGAGGATCAAAGTCAGTCGATTGATTGCGGCCGCCCCCAAGAGAAAGCCGGCAGAACTGATGGTGAGTAATACGATGGCTCCTAGCTTGGAGATTAGCAGATGCCGCGAAGCGGTGCGCGGATTGCGCTGATCAAGCGACCAGTCCACCAGTCGGTTGAAAAGCATCGCTGCAGTGCGCGCGAATACCATGCAGACGACAACCAACACCAAGATTCTTAACGACGGCCAGCCGTTCGCGGCCACAATAAGCGCCCCTAGCGCAAATGGCAGGGCGAAAATTGTATGTGAAAAACGAATCAGTCGCAAAAAACGGGACACCGGTCCGCCGACTCCAATCTCCTCTCCCGATTGATGCAGATGCATGGCCGAAGACCTTCTACAGAAAGCAGCGAAGAAAACGAAGATTTAATTGGGTTTATGAATTGGAGACATGCGTCCACGATCCCATCTCCAAGCGCTGCGCTATCCATTTTAAGCTCACTGTCATTTGGCCGCGCAGGTTTTTCGCAAGTGCGACCTTCTGTGGGTCGCTTTATTCGCATTTCTGCATACGCCTGGAGCGGCCGGTATGCGACGAGCGCCTCGCTGAGGGCGGGGCGCTCGTCGCTCAAACCGATGTGCCGGCCGAGGCGGGCCTGGCTGTCTACGGGTTGTAGGTAATGCCCGAGAGGGAGGTGAAGACGGCCCCGGAGTTTGGGTGGTCCGGGTCGTCCCCGACGAGGACGTCGCCACCGGTCAGTATGATGAGCCGACCCGTAGCGGTGTTGAACTGGCTGGCCGTGACGTAGACCGGGACGGACGGCCTCACGTTCGCCGGGAGCGTGAACGGGGAGTTCGAGGCTCCGGACGTGCGGCACATCGTACCTCTGAAGTGAACGGTACCGTCGAGCCCCAGGGCGAACTGAGGAACACCGCCGCTGAAGCAATTCCCGCTCCAGCCGTTCTGCATCGTCAGGTTCGTGAATTTGAGGTTGCCCGCCAGCAGCGCCTTCACCAGGAAGGCCGCCATCTGTTGCCGGGTCACTGGGTCGCCGGGGCAGAAGTTGCCGCCTCCGCAGCCGCCGGTGATGCCGAGGCGCACCAGCTCCTCGATGTACGGGCAGAACAGGCTGCTGGCCGGCACGTCGTTGAACATCTCGGCACCCGGCACACAGGCGGGAGGCTGGGGAAGATTCAGGGCTTGGGCCAGAGTTAGCGTCATCTCCTGGCGAGTTGTTCCCTGGGCGAATCCTGTTGTCGCGGGACCAAAGCTAAGCAGCGCCAGAAAAATGCCGGCCAGCATAATAAACAGACCAAACAAAACGCGCAGATTAAGGAATGCAGAGCGAGAAGTGGATTTCTTTTTCATGGCTGGAGGATTTGGGTGGTTGAGGGTTGAGAATTTAGGTTGAGCCGCCGTTTTAGTTAAATCGATGGAAGCATTCAAGACTTACCGACTTGAAGCCGTCGAGAACCTCGTTCTCGTGGGTCCCATTGGGGTCTCCCATTGGTCCCATTGGGGTCAGTCCTCACTTTTGACACAGAACTTATTTATTCACGTCGGATTGCCGAAAGAAGATCGTTTGGCTAAAGGCAGGTTCTGTAATCACTAATCGACGCGAATGAGTACGAATTTCGCTCCTTCTCATTACTGCCGATGCGTGTGCATTCGTGGTTAGCTTTCCGGATTCACCGGGAAATGTTTGTTCTTGAGATGCTCGGGGACCTGCCTGGTCTGTTCCATTTCGATCTTCTCGGTCGCGGCGTTCAACTCATCGTACGCTTCCCGACTTTTAGCGGCGCGGCACATGTAAGCCGTGGCATGCGCCAGAGGAATTCGTGCTTCAGGCATGCCGACAAATTCCACCGCTTGCTGCGTCGCGATCGCAAGTTGCAGCGCTTCCGGATCGGCGAGGCCAATGTCTTCGCTCGCGAAAATGACGATGCGCCGTGCGATGAACCGGAAATCTTCGCCGGCATGCAGCATTTTCGCGAGCCAGTACATCGCGCCTTTTTCGTCCGAAGCGCGCATGCTTTTAATAAACGCACTGATCGTGTCGTAGTGCGCATCGCCAGCCCGATCGTAAACGACCGCTTTTTGTTGAATGCTTTCTTCCGCGACCTGAAGAGTGAAATGAATTGCGCCGTCATTTCCTTTCGGCGGCGTGGTGAGAACCCCGATTTCTAGCGCGTTTAAACATTTCCGCGCGTCGCCGTCGCTGAGCTTCGCAAGTTGCCGGCGCGCATTCTTGTCCATCTTCACACTGTAATTTCCAAGTCCACGCTGTTTGTCTGCCAATGCGCGATCAATCAACACTTCGAGCTGCTCAACGCTGAGCGGTTCGAGTCGAAAAATCTGCGAACGCGAGACAAGCGCGCTGTTTACGTAAAAGAACGGGTTGTAAGTAGTGGCGCCGATGAGGCGCAGCGTTCCTGCCTCAACATCAGGCAAGAGAATGTCTTGTTGCGCCTTGTTGAAATGATGAATCTCATCAACAAACAGGATCGTCTTTCGTCCGGACGTGCGCAGACGGTTGGTGGCTGCAGCAATAACACGGCGCATCTCGGCGACATTGCTTTCCACGCCGCTGATGCGGACAAATTTTGCGTGTGTCATCTCTGCAATGATTCGGGCAAGCGTAGTCTTGCCGCTGCCGGGTGGCCCCGACAAAATCACCGACGGCAATCGATCTGCTTCAATCGCCCTGCGCAAGAGTTTGCCAGGTCCCAGGATGTGTTCCTGCCCGACCAGTTCATCGAGCGAGCGCGGACGCATGCGCGTGGCAAGCGGTGCACTATCGGCGCGCTCTACGTCCACGTCTTCTGTGTCCTCGAAGAGATCCTGCACAATGGAAATTACGGCGCGCCGGTGATGCAGGCAATCGTGTCCGCCGTCCGGACGGACTCGTCCCGTGGCGAGCCTGCAGCTCATGATAGGCAGACTGGATTGTCTGCATCCCGCAGCATTCCGTGCGTGACAATCTTGAGATAGCGCGATACGCCAGTTAAGCTCGGACGAGCAAGCATGAAACGAATTCTTGTTCCGATCGATTTTTCCGACATAACACCGCCGGTTATCGACCTGGCCCGACAACTCGCCAAGGCTCTCGGTGCGGAGATCCATCTGATACACGTAAAGGAACTCACTGCGGCGGCGGCGCCGGGCACACTCGGCTACAGCCTGGCGGGGATGCCTGAGCTTGCACCAATGGCTGGCGTGCCGGTTCCAGGCTTTGAACCGATGCCGGAAACACTCCCAGAGGACGAAGGTCAGACGTCGAAGCTCGCCAAGTGGCAAGCAGAAATAGCTCAGGACGGCATCAAGGTCAGTTTACATGAGCCGACGGGCACAGTGGCCGAAGAAATTTTGGATCAGGCCCATGAGCTCAATGCTGATTTGATTGTCATGGGCAGGCACGGGCACGGCGCGATGTATAACTTGCTGGTAGGAAGCGCCACTAAAGGCGTGTTGAAACACAGCACTCGCCCTGTAATTCTGGTGCCAGCTCCGAAATCTCCGTAAAGCCCCTAAACGTCCAACGCTCAATACACGGTCATCCCGAACGAAGTGAGAGACTTCACGCTCGCTCGCGGATCATACAACGTATACTGTGCGTGACATTGGCTCCGATTGAGAGGTCCTTCGCTGCACTCAGGATGACATCTTAGTTGGCCTTTTTGCTCATTTAGCATCCTCGGGCCTATGCCGCTCGCGCGTTTGCGGCTTGCTTTGCCAGGGCCGGATAAGCAAAAAGCCGGTGGATGAAATTCCTGAACGCGCCCCGTCAGCCATTTGTTGGGTTGGCGCTCATGGCTGCGATAGGGATTAGTTTCGCGGACGTCTTTCCCCTTCCCGGCGTCGCCTTGATCGTGGCGACAATCGTTTTGGCGGCTTGCATGGTCATCGTGGCATGGCGACCCGCACTCCTCGCGACTTACGCGATGGTTGGAATTGGCTTTTTCCTGCTACACAACCTTCAGACAAGCAACACGGCAGGCCAGCAACTCGCAGACGAACTTGGCAACCGGCCGCGAGTCGTCACGGCGATGGGGTGTGTCATCAGTGAGCCAAAGATTGCGCCCAGCGGGTTTGCAACATTTCTGCTAAAGCTCAATTCAATCGAATTCGAAGGTCAGAAACACGCCACGCGCGCCGTCTGGCAGGTTCGTTGGAAAGGCACTCCGGAATTTGGCGATGAATTGAAGCTTTTTGGAATCGCGGAAGTCATCCCACCGCCGCGAAATCCCGGCGAATTTGATATGCGCGCGTATCTGATGCGTCACGACGTTCGTCGAATGCTCTTCGTTCGTTATATGGAAGACGGCGCACTGATTCGGCACGGCGGCGGCAACCCCATTTTGCGCCTGGCACAAAAGTCGCGCGCATGGATGCAGAACGCTATTTGTAGAGGATTGGAGAACGCGCCTGAGGTGCGGAATTTTCTCAGTGGAATTGTGCTGGGCCTCAGGCATCAAACACCCGAAGACATCGAGGAACCGTTTCAGCAGACCGGCACGCTTCACCTTTTCGCGGTCGCGGGTCTGCACGTGGGAATTGTTGCCGCGCTGTTGTGGATGCTCGCAATGGTCGCGCGACTCTCACGCAAATGGGCGGCTGCACTAATCATACCGCTGCTTCTTTTTTACGCTGCAGTGACGGGACTACACGTTTCAAGTGTGCGCGCGGCGGTCATGAGCTCGATTTTGTTTGGCGGCTTGTTCTTTGAACGCAAAGTTTTCGTCCTCAATAGTCTCGCAGCAGCGGCTTTCTTCCTTCTTTGCTGGAACGCGAACGAGCTTTTTTCGACAGGTTTTCAACTGTCTTTCGCAGTCGTGGGGGCCATCATATTATTTGCCGATCCATTTGCCGGATTTTTGCAGCGCTGGACAGCTCCCGATCCTTTCCTGCCACGAAGCCTGTTGCGCGGTCCGCAACGTTGGCTGCACGCCGGCTTCGAATGGCTCTGCCGCGGAACCGGTGTTTCGCTCGCGGCATGGCTCGGTTCGTTGCCGTTGGTGCTTTGGTATTTCTACATCGTCACGCCGATTTCTTTGGTGGCGAATTTGATCGTCGTGCCGATTGCTTTTTTCATTCTCGCGATCGCGCTTCTTTCCCTTCTTTCGATGCCGCTTCTGCCCGGGCTTGCTGTGATTTTCAATAATGCCAACTGGCTTTTGGTACAGCTGGTGATGGCAATCGTGCAATTCCTTGCGCATGTTCCCGGCGGCCATTTTTATGTCGAACATCCACATTGGCCCGAAAAGCTTGTTGCCAAGGTTACGGTCCTGGATGTCGACGCCGGCGCGGCTGTTCATTTACAAACGGGAAGCGCAAACTGGTTGTTCGACTCTGGGAGTGACCGGACTTACCAGCGAGTAATCCGTGAGTATCTGCACTGGTCCGGTGTGAACCGGCTTTCCGGTGTACTGCTTACTCACGGCGACGCAAATCACTTGGGTGGCACAGCACAATTGGTGGAAGATTTTCCTCGAGTCCATGTCGTGGATAATCCGGCACCCGATCACTCAGCTGCACACAGACGATTGCAACAGGTGTTCCGAGAACACGGAATCAAACCGGACAATCTAGTTGCGGGAGACAGCTTCCGTCTGTCGCGAGATGTGACCGCTCATGTCCTATTCCCTCCGCGGAACTTCAGCGCGCCGATCGCTGATGATCAGGCATGCGTCGTTCATCTGTTGGTGGCGCCGAGAACCCGAATCTTGTTCATGTCGGATAGTGGTATCAAGACGGAACAGGCGTTGTTGGTCAGTCGTTTGAACCTACAGAGCGACATCATCATAAAAGGCCGGCATCATTCGGGAGAATCTGGCTCTGGAGCTTTCCTCGACGCCGTGCAACCCCGTCTGATCATTGCGACTTCGCGCGACTTCCCCGGCTACGAGCGAATCGGCGACGCCTGGACGGAGAATTTACAAAAACGAGGCATTAAGCTCTTTCGCCAGGACGAGACAGGCGCAGTGATACTGTGGTTTCGCCAAGACGGTTGGGAAGCGCAAAGCTATTTTACAGGTGAAATTTTTCGCAGTTCGAGCCAGTGAACGGGCGCGTGTTTTTCCCGAAAAATACGCCCAAATTTGCTCTGTGGCAGATCGGCATCACCCTCGCCGATTGCAAAACCGGAATTTGATTCGGCGATCTCTTTGATTTCTCCAAAGTAATCAACGTCATCTGTGGCAATGTAAATGCTCCCGTCTTTCTGGAGCGCTGCATGGATCGAGCTAACGAAATCCGGAGTCACAATCCGACGTCGATGATGACGGCGTTTTGGCCAGGGATCAGGGAACAATAGATAGAACCTTTCCACCGATTCGGACGGCAACAGATAACGGACCGCATACGAACTTTCCACTCGCAACAGCCGCACATTATCCAGCGTGGCCGCTTTACGCGTCGAAGTGCGCACTCGATTGAGCAGCCGTTCGACTCCCAGAAAATTTTTGTGCGGCGTGCGCTGCGCCAGCGAGCAAAGAAATGAGCCATCGCCACTCCCGAGATCGACGTGCAACGGTGAGTTGCGTTCGAAGATCTTCTGGAGATCGAGACGGTCAGTTAGCGAATCCAGCTCGATCAGCCGAGAAGGGACGTGCCTGCGGTGAGCTAAGCTACCCTCATCCGCAGGCACGCTGAGGAGAAAATGAACAGGGAACGAATCCAGGAATTCGAATGAACGGGGAGACGATGCCGAAAGAAGCGTGGCTGTTTTGAAACTTTGCTCTGGCCCGCATTGAAGTAACGTTGAACTCGTTTATGACGGGCGCGCGGCCGATGGCAAGCAAAAAATAGATTGAGTTATTCACAACGCGCCGATTGAGAAGCTGGCTAACATCGAAAGTATGAAGCGAACACCTATTCTCCTGCTCAGCTGCGCGTTGATTGCTGCATGCACTATCGCAAGCAGCCAGGGACAAAATTCTTCCCCAGCCGAAACCAAAACCGCGGTCTTTGCGGGCGGTTGTTTTTGGTGCATTCAACCGGCATTCGATAAGGCAAACGGCGTGATCAAAACCGTAGTGGGTTATTGCGGCGGAACGGAACCGAACCCGACTTACGAACTTGTTTCGTCCGAAAAAACCGGCTACCGCGAATCGATCCAAATCACTTACGATCCGGTGAAAATCTCTTACGACCGGTTGCTCGATATTTATTGGCGGCAAATCGATCCCACCCAGGCGGATGGACAGTTTACTGATATCGGCCGGAGTTATCGGGCTGCGATTTTTTTCAGCAACGATGACGAGAAAAAAATCGCGGAGACTTCAAAGGAGAAGCTTGCGCGTTCGGGCAAATTCAACAAACCAATCGCCACCGAGATTCTGCCAGCGATGAAATTTTATCCAGCGGAGGCGTACCACCAGAAATACTATCAGCAAAACCCGGAACACTTTGAGGCATTCGAGCAGGGATCAGGCCGAACGTCCTTTCACAAGAAAACCTGGGACAAAGGACCTTAATATCAGGGCTGCATCCACACGAGGAACTATTACCGCGGTCACAGACCGCCGCTACAGAATTAGACAACCTGCACCCCTTCGGTTGCAGTTCGTTTGGCGTAAAGATCACTCAGGCGTTTGGTCATGGGGCCGACGTTGCCATCGCCAATTTGGCGATTGTCCAGCCTGGTGACCGCGGCCAGCTCACCCATCGTGCCGGTGCAGAACATCTCATTAGCACTGTAAACATCGACGACCGACAGATCGGTCTCGACGCAACGAATTTTTGCCGCTGCACAAATCTCCATCACTGTCGCCCGCGTAATTCCCTCCGGGCAGGCCACAACGCGACTCGTCGCCAGATCGCCGTTGCGCACGATAAAAACGTGCGTGGCGTTTGTTTCGGCGACAAAACCGCGCGTATCAAGCATCAAGGCATCGTCTGCGCCGGCGTTGTTTGCTTCGATCTTTGCCAGGATCGAATTCAGCAGATTCGCATGATGAATTCGCGCATCCAGAACCTCGCGTGGCGGCCGCCGGACTTTGCTCGTAATCAAAGTGAGACCCGTTTTCGTGTAAACCGGCGCCTTGTGCTCGGCGAGAACGATCAACGTCGGCTGGCTCTGATTTAGACGTGGATCCATTCCGGACGTAATCTTTAAACCGCGGCTGAGTGTGAGGCGGACATGCACGGCGTCACTCATGTTGTTCGCCGCGAGTGTGTGTTTGATCTCCTCAACGATTTTTTCGCGCGACGGAATTTCGGCAAAAGACAAAGCCTGCGCGGAACGCTCCAGCCGATCGAGATGCTCGTGGAGTTTAAAAATCCGGCCATTGTACAGACGCAATCCTTCCCACACGGCATCGCCGCCCTGCACGGCGGAATCAAACGGGCTGATCCCCGCCTTGTCGCGGTGCACGAGCTGACCGTTGATATTAACGATCAGGTTACGATTTCGCTCATCGAATTTCTGAAACATCGGTTCAACAGCAGATTGCGCTGATAAGACGGACTGTGTTGTTGTAGTGGCGTCTGTGTCAAACGCCATCGAATCATGTAGCTAATCGCCAGGAAATCGGGCAACGCGTTGCTCAGTGCAATCGATATTCGTAAAGCCTTTCGTAAGGCTTGCGACAGTGCTCGTAAATCTCCTCTAGATGCGCGGGCACTTTAGCCTGGCTCGGACGATACGGTTGAAACGATGTCGTTTTTGCCACTTCACCGTACCAATGCCCAGCCCAGCTCCCGTCGGTCTGGCGCAATCCAGGCGGCCACGAGAGCATCGATTCGCTGAAATCCACGCCTACTGCCTCGCAAAGCAGGCGCAACATTCGTCCGGGATTTTCCAGCACGTCTTTTGCATCGAGAACCGGCGGAGTAGCCTTCACGCGAGTCCGGACGAAATCAAAAATCTCCACTTGCTGCGTGAAGCCCAGGTCTTGCAGCGCGGGGTCATCGCGCTTCTTGACGTACGAAGCAATTACTTCGCGCGGATCTCGAATAAGAAAGCAATTCGTAACTCCACTGAGCCATTCGCGATCCATATCAGGCAAAAGGTGATGTGCCATTTGTTTCTGGAAAAAAATTCGCTTCCCGTTCGGGATGGGGCCGGTCAATTGCGCGACAATTTTCCGCCAATCAGTTTCGCCAGAAGCGATCACTTCATCCGCGACGGGATGCTTCTTGCCGGTTGCACTCAGGTAATAAGCATAAAACGGTTCGTCGACGACAAAAGTGTCAGCCCGATTACCCCACGCGCGCATCATGGCGGTCGAGATATTTCGCGGGCCCGACCACATGGCGATTCGGACCGGCTGAACCATCGATAAAGAATCCCCCGCAGCTGGACGAATTGCCAGCCGGAATTGATCCTTTCGACGCGCTCAGGACCGCTCGAAGGAGCGACCTAACTCTTTGCGAAAATGCCTAACAGCGGCCGGCGAGACGGCGTCTTGGAGCGAAAATCGCTGACGAAACCATTCTCGGTGCGGATCTCGACATGGCCGGCCGCGCGTTTGGCACCATAGACCAACACTGCGCCAACCGGCGCCTGGTACGGATCGGTCACCGGAAGCTTCGTGAACCCATAATTCTTCACAAGCTCCTGCCCAGCTTGTTTAGCGAGGAGTGTCTGCGGTCGGGATTTCACCACGCCGGCAGCGACAAGAGCTTCTTTCACGTAGTGCCAGCACTTCGAAAGAGAGTGTGCGCGAGCGCGTTCTTCTGCAATGGTCGCAGCCCGGCGCAGCTTCGGATCAATCTTCGAATCATTGCCGAACGGCTGCACGAGTTTCTTCGGATAATATTTGTCCACGACCTCAATGGACTGTTTTTTGCCGGAAGCGTCTGTGTAACCAAATTTGGGTTTCGGCGCCGAAAAATTCAGCGCAGCCGCTGGACGCGGAGAAAATACCACGCAGCAGAGGCCGAGAAGAAGACAGGGGGTTATTTTTCGCATAAAGCGCGCGTCCTATCGTTGCGATCTACTGGCCGTGCAACTGATTTTTTTCAGAAAACGTAAATTTTTTCCGGTTGACAATTGCTCAATGTGAACAGGTCTGCAAAAAACGCAGTTTGAGAGCGGATTCCTGAGCGAAAACGCTTAGAGAGCCGAGACTAATTCAAGCATTCGCTGCCGCATTTTTGCGTCCGGAAGCGCTCCGATTCCTCCCACCATATTATCCTCGAGATGGCGCGGCTTGTCGGTCGCGGGAATGGCGCAAGTGACAGCAGCATTAGCTACGATCCATTTGAGAAAAAATTGCGCCCAGGAATGACAACCAAATTCAGCGGCCCAATCAGGCAATGGTTTGGAGCGCGTTCGACTGAAGAGATCGCCGCCCCCAAACGGTCGATTGACGATAACCGCAACGCCTCGTTCCTGCGCAAGCGGCAAGAGGCGCTCTTCCGCTTCGCGCTCCATGAGCGAATAGTTGATCTGCACAAAGTCGAGCTTTTCGCTTCGCATGATTTTCTCCACGTCCCCGAACGCGCCAGCTTCGTAGTGCGTGATTCCCAGGTAACGGATGCGTCCCTGCGCTTTCCACTCACGCAACGTCGCCAGTTGGGTCTGAACGTCGACGAGATTGTGGACTTGCATCAGATCGATTCGTTTTGCTCGCAGAAGGGCCATCGAACGTTCCATCGATTTAATTCCGTTCTCCTTGCCGCGTGTCCAAACTTTCGTAGCGAGAAAAACCTTGTCACGAATGCCCAGCGCCGCTGTCAGCTCACCAATCACATTTTCGGCGCGACCATACATCGGCGATGTATCGATTACGCGGCCGCCAAGCTTTACAAAAAGCGAAAGGACGTCTCCGAGCTGTCGTCGGTTGTCCGCAGTCAGATCGACGTCGAACGCCTGCCAGGTTCCCAGGCCAATCACCGGCAGTTTTTCGCCGGAGGACGGAATTGCGCGCGTAAGCATCGCTGATGATTCGGTTTTCGTCTGCGCGCGCGACGCAGCAATCGGCAAACACAATCCCGCTGCCGTTCCGCCAATGATCCGTGCTGCTTTGCGTCTCGTCATCATCCCTTTATCATTCCGAAGGAAGTGGAGGAATCTCTTGCTGTAGCCTTAAAAAAATTAGAGATGTCTCCACTTCGCTCGACATGACAAACCTTATGAGACGCCGTCATTTTATCAAAACCGCAGCCGGAACTGCATTTGCAGTAAGCGCAGCGTCGACCACGCTGCTCGCAGAGAAATCCGTGAAGCCTCTGCCCATTCTTATTCTTGGTGGCACAGGATTCATCGGGCCATATGAGGTTCGATACGCTCTGAGCCGGGGTCACAAGGTCACCACTTTTAACCGCGGGAAGACGCATCCCGGCGAGCTACCAAAGGAGGTCGAGCAATTGATCGGTGATCGCAACGGTCAGCTCGATGCCCTGAGAAATCGTCAGTGGGATGTGGTAATCGATAATCCTACAACGCTGCCCGCGTGGGTGCGCGATGCTGCACAAATTCTGAAAGGCAACGTCGAGCGCTACGTGTTTATCTCAACAATCTCGGTTTACGCCGACACGGGCCAGGGAGTGGACGAAACAGCGCCGTTTGCCAAATACGACGGCCCCGATCCTTACAAAGAGACGATCGAAGCGGTGAAGGCATCAGGTTATAAGACTTATGGGCCGCTCAAAGCGTTGTCGGAAAAGGAAGTCGAGAAATGGTTTCCCGGAAAAGCGTTAATCATCCGCCCGGGCCTTATCGTCGGCCCGGGTGACCCGAGCGATCGCTTCACTTATTGGCCCGTACGAATCGATCGCGGAGGCGAAGTGTTGGCCCCCGGCAAACCAAGCGATCCAGTGCAGTTCATCGACGCACGAGACCTGGCCGAATGGACAATCCGCATGGCGGAAAATCGCGAGACGGGAATTTATAACGCGACCGGTCCTGCCACACCCCTCGAAATGGGTGGGATGCTCGACAAAATCAAAGATGCACTGCATTCAAATGCCACATTCACCTGGTTACCCACTGAATTTCTCAAACAACAAAAAGTTGAAGCGTGGTCGGACATGCCCGTCTGGGCGGGCGACGAGCTTGGACTTGCGCGAACGAAGATCAATCGCGCCCTTGCAAAGGGTTTGACGTTCCGCCCGCTCGCTGAAACGGCACGCGACACGCTCGCCTGGTTCAAATCTTTGCCGCAAGATCGACAATCGAAATTGCATGCGGGTCTAACTCCCGAACGCGAAGCAGAAGTGCTGGCCGCGTGGAAGAAACAAAAATCGTAGCCGCGTCGCTGTGCGACGCGTGGGTGCGGCCCACAGGGCTGCTGCTACAGCATGAAAAAACTCTTCGCCAAAATCGTTGAAGTAAAGCCAAACGAAATCCGCGCGCTGTGGCTTGGTTTCTTTTTCCATTTCCTCATCCTGACCGGCTATTACATCACCAAACCAATCCGTGACAGCATTGGCGCCAGCAACATTGAAGCGTTGCCGTGGATGTTCACCGCGACGCTCGTCGCGATGTTGGCCGCGAATGCGGCCTTCGCGGCGAGTGTGGCGCGGATGTCGCGGCGAAAATTCATTCCGTTTGCTTACGGATTCTTCATTGTCGTGTTCGTGCTCTTTTTTATCGCGATGCGAAGCCGTCCCGCGGTAGAGCAGATATGGATTGGTCGCGGTTTCTTTGTTTGGGTCAGTGTGTTCAATCTTTTTAACACCGCCATCTTCTGGGCTTTCATGACTGATCTCTTCACGGTTGAACAGGGTAAACGCCTTTACGGGTTCATCGCCGTCGGCGGCACTCTCGGTGCGATTCTCGGTGCCTATATTACCAAACATTACGTCCGTGAGATTGGTCCGGCGAATCTTCTCGTTATCGCAGCTGCGATGTTCGCCATTGCTGGATTTCTTGTTCGCTTTTTTCCCCATGGCTTCGCTAAACAACACAAAGCCCCTGCTGCGACAAGCGAAGAACCAATCGGCGGATCGGTCTGGGCGGGCATCACGCACATTTGCCGCTCGCCTTACCTCATGGGGCTTGCCGCAAGCATTCTGCTTTATACAACGACTTCGACCTGGGCGTATTTTCAACAGAGCGATCTTGCGCGTGAAGTGCTAAAAACCAGCACCGCACGCACGGAATTCTTCGGAACCCTCGAAATTTGGGTAAACAGCATCACCGTTCTAATCCAGATTTTCCTCACTGGTCGATTACTCAAGTGGTTCGGAGTTGCGTTTACGCTCGTCTCGCTGCCGTTCCTGAGCATGGTCGGCTTTGCCGCGATGGGCATCGCGGCTAGCCTGGCAGTGTTAGCTGTCTTTCAAGTTGCACGTCGTGCCGCTGCCTACGCGTTAATGCGGCCATCGCGGGAGATTCTCTTCACCGTGCTAAAACGCGAGGACAAATACAAAGTGAAGAGCGTTACCGACACGCTCGGCTATCGCACCGGGGATCAGTTAGGGGCGTGGTCCTACCACGGTTTGCAGGGTCTTAGTCTCGACCTGAATACGATCAGCTGGATTGCGGTCCCGATTACAGTCGGATGGTGTGCGCTCAGCATCTGGCTTGCTCGCAAACAACGCACTCTGGCAATCGCGCAACAGCGCGATGAATCAGTTCCTTCAGCTGACGCCGCCCCCGAACCGGCGTGACTTGCGCTGAAGCTGTTTTCGCGCGAGGCCTTAAAGACAAAAACTAAAGGAGATAAAACAATGGCAACACGAACTGGATCGGCTGTTTGGGAAGGCACTCTGAAACAAGGCAAGGGAACCATGAAACTCGGGAGTGGCGCATTCGAAGGTCCCTACTCTTTTTCATCGCGCTTCGAAGAAGGAAAAGGGACAAACCCCGAGGAACTAATCGGCGCGGCTGAGGCCGGTTGTTACACGATGGCTCTTTCGGCAAACCTGGAGAAAGCGGGGCATCCCGCAAAACGAGTCAGCACCACTGCGACAGTGAAACTCGAGATGGTCGGCGGCGGACCAAAAATCACCACGATCGACTTAAAAACTGAAGCCGAGGTACCTGGAATCGATGATGCAAAATTCAAGGAACAAGCCGAGCTGACAAAAAAGACCTGTCCGGTCTCGGTCGCTCTTGCCGGCACGCAAATCAATCTTGAAGCGAAATTGCTGTAGCGTCACGAGGCACCGCGACAACGGCTCGGTCATTACGGCGCAGGCAAGAGGGAATTTGTTTGCCCACGAAACACGCGAAACGACGCGAAAATTTCAGACACATTAGCTCTTTCGCTTGGTTCTTGTGTTTGGTGGGCACCGTTTTGTTAAATCGTCCGTGATATCCGCTTCACCTGTCACGCCGTAGCCTCGGCGTAGGCGGATCCGCGGTACTTCCTATTTAGCCAGCTCGTAAAGATATTCGACGAACGACATCACGGCGCCGTCGAATCCCTGGATCTTCGGATTCGTTGATTCGACAATGTAATACTCATCCGGCGCATGCGCACCGCTGCCGTGACCGAGCCCGAAATGTCCGGCGGCAAGCTTCAGCGGTTCACCGGTGAAAACGTATCCCGGGTACGAACCGGCGTTGCGCGGCCAGAGGAGCGCATCGATTCCGAAGTTTTTGTACGTCGCAACCTGCGCCTTGATGAGAGAGGAATCGGCCGATGTACTCGTCGGATCATATCCACCGGTCATGTTCACCTCGATGTCGCCGAAGCCGTGCATGGCCAGATATGCCTTCAACGCCGCGAGAGCGTCCGCCGCTTTCATGTCGGGCACCAGACGCATGTCGATCTTCGCGACAGCACGATGCGGCAAAATCGTTTTGCCACCGGGGCCTGTGTAACCGCCGACCAAACCTTCAATGTTTATTGTCGGTTCGGATTCGAGACGCTCGTTCGTCTGTTCCCACGGCAGATCGTCGATCCAATGCTGGACACTATACAACTTCTTCGCCTGCGCTTCGCTTCGCACCTTCGACACTTTTTCGATCATCGCTTTCTCCTCTGCGGTGAGCGGTCGGGGCTTTGGATATTTATAGATAGCGATTTCGTTGCCATCCTCGGAGACCAGCCTGTTTAGCGCTTTCACCAAATGCCACGCCGGACTGTCCACAATCGCCTTTAGCGACGAATGAATGTCTTTCGCCGGACCGCGTCCCCATTTTCCGCCGCTCGATACAAGTTCAAGCTCGATCACGCCTTTCGAGCCCAGATTTACGGTGACAATTCCATCCAAATCCTGCGTCGCGGAGGGCATGAACACGCCGTCGCATTTTTTCAGAGCGGCCAGCACTTCCGGACGCCTAACGAGTTGCGGAATGTGTGGCGAACCAATCTCTTCTTCGCCTTCCGCCACCATCACAAGGTTGACCGGCATCTTCTTACCAGCGCCACGAATCGCGTGTAGCGCTGCGAGAAACGCTGCTTCCGGTCCTTTTTGGTTCACGGCACCGCGACCAATCACGACCTTTCCCAAAGGCGGTTTGTCAACGATTCGCGCTTCCGTCGGTGGCGACGACCACTCCGCCGGATCAAACTGTTTCACGTCGTACATGAAATAAAGCCCGACCGTTTTCGGCGCGCCCGCATCGAGTGTCGCGAACACGCCCGGCTTCCCATCCGTGTTAATCACAGTCGCCTGCTGAAACCCCGCATCGCGCGCCAGCTTCGCCATGTACTCCGCGCCTTCGGGATAACCGCGATTCTCCGCCGCGATCGAGACCTGGCCAATCCAATCCTGCAATCGTTTCACCGCCTCATCATGGCGTTTGGTAACTTCGGATTTGATCGAACTCAGATCGTCCTCGGCTCCGTAGAATCGAGAGGATGTCGCCACGATTACGACGACAACGAGGATGAGTGGACAACGAAGAAGAATTTTCATGACTGTTACTTCTGCCCGGTAATTGCCTCGCGGCAAGTGCTTAGAGAGGCGCTCGAGCTACTCTCCATTTCGCTTTTCGGCTGGCATTACAACGCCAAACTCTCCTGTTTCGGAGCGGAAGCCACATCGGTGAGGCCCCGGAACTTCTTCACCAGGTCATCAAGTTTAGCGACATAGTAATCGACGTTTTCGTCGCGGTTTTCGGGATCGAATTCGCCCGCCGGTTTGGCAGCTTCGTACGCCGGGACCTTTTTTGGAGTTGCTTTGATGTAGTAACTGATCTGGTCGCCCGGCTTGTAATTGCGGCCGCTGGCGAGAGCGAGTTCGTAGGCAGCGGCCCGATTGCGCGCGGAGCCAGCGATCTTGGCGCGATATTTATCAAGCGAATCCTGCAGCGTGTCGGTCTTCATCAACATGTCGATTTTCCATTCGCGGTTCCGGATTCGTTTCTCAAATTCATTCCGCCGATCAGCGATTGCTTCTGGTTTTCCTTCCATGATGAGCTTGATCATTTCCTCCAGGAACACGCGCTGGAATTTCTCCAGTCCGCGCGATTTAAGGGCGCCGCCCTTGATGACCACCTCACCATCCTTGGTAAGGAGTGCGTAATTCTTCGCCTTGTAGCTGAACATGGCATCGAATTGTTCGTCGAAATCTATTTCGATTCCCTCGGGCAATTCTTTCGCTAAACCTTTCTGTAATTCTGCAATCTCTTCTGTAGTGGCAGCCGCGTCGGCTGCATGGGATTTACGCTTTGCAGGCGACACGGTCCGAGCCGGACTGGCATTTGCCTCCACAGAAGAAGGCGGAACGAAATAGATTCCGTCAGTATCGACTTCGATGACCTTCGCGCCGTGCGCGCCTAACCAGTCGATCATCTTCTTGAGCAAATCGCGCCCGATCTGAGTCACGCGCGACGCGGCATCGAAGTCGGCGAAATGCCCCTGCGCGAACCCGAGATAGCCATAAAAACTGTTGAGCAGAATCTTGAATGTGTTGTGCAGCGCCTGCAGATGATGCTGCTTCGCGGGATCTTTCTCCGCGCGCATTTCTGACTTCGCCTCCAGTCGAAACGTGCGCAGATCAGTCAATAAATGCCGGAAGATTTGCAACTGATCGGTCACAGGAAAACAATCGAATTTCAACATGATCGACGGATAGAGCGAAGCGACGTCGCAATGCCAGACGTTGTGCGCAACTCCGGTAAAGAAGATGTCCGTGTAACCGCCTTCGAACGCACGGACCATCGGCAACTCCGGAATGGAATGACGCTGCCGGAAATATTCGCGTAGAAACAGCGCATTGATCCGCGTGGCGTTACCGCGGACGATCACATCCTGATAATTGTACGGAAAAATTTGCGCCTGGATGAAGTAACTCGCGCTTAACAGTTCCGATAAGGCCCGTGTCTCGCGAACACCGCACATTGCGCGCCGTCGAAATGCTTCCGAATTCTCCAGGTACGCACGCTGCAATTCCCTGCCCGTAAGCGCGGAAATTTCGTCATTGTCGCAAAGATCAAAATGCCGGGCGACATCGGTCCGCTCGAAACCGGCAAGAGAACGCATGCCGACATCATAAAATTGCGCGAGCAAAAAAGTATCGACGAAGTGGCGGCCACCGACCGTGAACTTTGGATAATCGATTGTTTTTTCCGCAATTTGGAGTCGCGATGGTCGCGAGCGTAGAAATCCATCGCTGCGCCCCCAGTCCAGTTTCGTCTTTGTCTTCTTCGCCCGTGAGACCAGATACGGGAGATCGAAACGAAACAAGTCGTGGCCTTCGATGACGTCCGGATCGCGCTCCTTGATGATCGCGGTCAGATGCTTCAGTGTCGCGTGTTCGGATTCCTCGACATTTTTAGGATCGACAACCAATAACTCTTCCCAACCGGTATTATCCGAGAGTGCAATTCCCATGATGTGATCGTTGTAGCCGGGATTGGCGACCCCGGTGGCGGAGTCACCGACTCCGGCTACAGCGTCGAATGAGAGCACCTCGATCTGCAAGCGTTTCAGTTCTTCAAACGGCAGATCTTTGAACAACGTGCGACCCGTCGCGGTGAGGTAATGCTGCACCGGATCGGTCAAGGCCAAGAAATCACGCCCGGCGTTTTTGAGTCCGTTGCGCAAGGCGATGAGCTCTTTCCAGCTATCGACCGTGACCAGCCAGCCGTACTTGAGATTGCTCTGAAGCTTTTCGGATTCGATGCCAAGGTCCACAACATCCGAGTCGCACCAGACAAATGGGTGGAAAGGCTCAACGTCGGCAACGGTCGATCCGTCCTGTTCCCGTCGATAAACCTTAACCGTTCCAGTCTCGCCGAGTTCGATTGCTACGATGCGTGGCGTTGGATCAGCGCCAAAGAGCAGCGTGTTCCTCTCGAATTCCATGAGTCATCCAACTTTCTGTCATTTCGAGCGAAGTCGAGAAAATCTCTTACGTCATTGCGTGGAACAGGAATTCAGAGATGCTTCGACTTCGCTCAGCATGACAAAATGAAGACCGTTTCGCCGTCGATCGTATTCCTTTCGATTTTCCTGCCGGCGCTTGCACTCGCGCAGCAAACGCCGCAATCGCAGGCTGATGCGGAGCTGCCCTCGTTGCTCCGGATTTACAAGGACATTCACACTCACCCGGAATTATCCGGACACGAGGAGCGCACTGCATCTCTCATCGCAAAAGAATTGGGCACGGCGGGCTGCCAGGTCACCGAACATCTCGGCAAATATGAGAACTCCAAACTCAGAGGTTACGGCGTGGTAGGCGTGATGAAGAATGGTGACGGGCCCACCGTGCTCGTACGCACGGATATGGATGCGCTGCCAGTGGAGGAAGAAACTGGCTTGCCGTACGCCAGCAAGGCGCTCGCGAAAAACGATGAAGGCAAGGATGTGCATGTGATGCACGCCTGCGGACACGACGCACACATGGCCGCCTTCATTGGGACGGCGCGCGCTCTCGCAAAGCTGAAGGATCAATGGCACGGTACGATCTTGTTTGTGGCGCAACCCGCGGAGGAACTGGGCAACGGCGCGCGCGCGTTGCTCAAAGACGGTCTTTATGAAAAATTCGGTAAACCGAACTTCGCGCTCGGTTTTCACGATAAGGCCGATTTGGAAACCGGCCGCATCGGTGTCACTGAAGGTTACACGTACGCAAACGTCGATTCAGTCGATGTCACCGTCCGAGGCGTGGGCGGACACGGCGCGTATCCGCACAAGACGAAGGACCCAATCGTACTCGCAGCGGAAATGATTAACGACTGGCAAACCATCGCAAGCCGGGAAAATAATCCGCTCGACCCGATTGTTATTACGGTTGGCTCGATTCACGGCGGAACGAAGCACAACATCATTCCGGACGAGGTGAAAATGCAGTTGACCGTGCGCACCTACAAACCTGAGACGCGCGAGCGCGTGTTGGCCGCGATTGAGAGGATCGCCAGGGGGATCGCTGCCGCAGGCGGAGTCCCGTCCGATCGCGCGCCGGTTGTCAGCGTATCCAAAGACCAATTTTGCCCGGCGACCTACAATAATCCCGAGTTGACGAAGCGGTTGGTCACCGTTTGGAAGAACTCGTTAGGCAACGAAAACGTGGAAATCGTCGATCCAACGATGGGCGGCGAAGATTTTTCCGAATACAGCTTGCCGGATCATTCCATTCCCGCGGTTGATTTCCACATCGGCGCAGTCGAGCCGGCGAAGATCGCGGAGTACAAGCAGGCGGGAAAAGAGTTGCCAAGCCTGCATTCCAGCAAGTTCGCGCCCGTTCCCGAACCAACGATCCGTGTTGGAATTATCGGAATAACGAGCGCCGTACTCGAATTAATGAAGAAGTAAAACTGTAGTGGCCGGCGTGTCGCCGGCAGGCGAAGGATTTGCAGCCGACACGGCTGCCTCCACAGTTAAATCACTTCACCTTGATTTTCTTCCGCAGATAAGTAGGCACGTCGAGGTCTTCGCCTTCGACTATCGTCGGCTCGCTTTTTTCAAAGCGACCGCGGTTGACCGGTTCGAACTGCAAAACTTCCTGTTTAGCCTGCATGGATTTTTCAGCAGACACTTTTTCCTCTTTTGCGGGGGCCGGCTTTCTTCGTGGCGTGCTCACAGGTGGCTCAGGCGTGCCCAAAACCTCGAACGCGCTGGAGACTGATTCGACAGGCGGCACGGGCACGTTTTCGACCTCGGTAAGCTCAGGCTCTTCACTGGGAGTCGTCTCCGCCGGCTGAAAATCCTCAATCGGCACCGGTTCGGGCTCGACCTCTATCTTCGGCGGACTCTGGTCAAGCTGCTCCAACGCTGGCGACACTGGCGGCGAATTGCTCAACGGAGGCTGAGTTTGTGACAAATCCGCGGCCGCTGTAAACGAACTGATGATTGTAACGCTTAAACGATCCCCCAATCGTCCGTCCACAGCAGTGCCGAAAAGAATCTGCGTTTCATCGCTGACATGGCGATCGAGTTCCTTCATGACGATTTCGACTTCCGACAAGGTCATACCCGGCCCGCCTGCCACCTGGACCAGAACCCTAGCGGTGTCCGCCAGCGTGCGACCTCGATCCATCAATGGACTCTTGAGCGCCTGCGCGAGTGCGTCGTGCGCCCGATTGTCCGAATCGGATTCCCCAAAACCGAAAAGGCAGCGCCCGTTGGGGCTGCGCAAGGCAGCAACCAAATCATCAAAGCCAATGCGAATGAGTCCGGGTCGCTGAACCAGATTCACAATCGAACGGATGCTCTGACTGATGGTCGTATCCGCCTTGGAAAACGCCTGATGAATGCCTGCGTGCGGCCCAACCATGTCGCCCATCTGATCGTTCTCAAAGCAAACCACTGCGTTGGCAATCTCATTGAGCCGGGCCAGAGCTTCGCGCGACTGGGCGTTGCGGCGCCTGCCTTCGAACGCAAACGGCAGCGTTGCGAATGCAAGCACCAATGCTCCCGCCTCGCGAGCGAGATGCGCGACATACGGCGCCGCACCCGAACCCGTGCCTCCACCCAGCCCAGTGCAGATGAAGATCATTCTCGCCCCAGTCAATGCCTCGCGAATTTCCTCTGTCGACTCGTAAGCGGCCTGATAGCCAACCTCAGGGTCGCCACCTGCGCCCAACCCACGGGTGACTGTCCGACCGAGTTGAACTTTGTGGGCAGCAACGGAACTCGCCAGCGATTGCACGTCGGTATTGACGGCTAGAACCTCTGCTCCTTCCAAGCCGTCGAGCACAATTCGGTCGAGCACATTCAGACCGGCGCCACCAACACTGACAATTTTGATTGAAATAAATTCCTCCGCGCGCTCAGGGAGACTGTAGTTTTTGCTGAGTTGAATCATATTAATCTTCCTATCCCATTTCTACACGTGTCATTCCGAGCGAAGCGAGGAACCTCGCAATAACCGGAAAGATCACACTAACCAAACACGACGCTGCTCTCGATTCATGGTAACGCGAGTCGAACCACGCAATCCCCAAGCGCATTTGTGACGTCCCTCGCTGTCTGTGCAGCTCGGGATGACCGATTGAGAGCGCGTTCAATTTCTTCATCGCCTTCCGCTAAAAATTCTTCCGAGGATGCGTCCGATTCCTCGCGCCGGTCGGTCTGTTTGCACGGCTTGGGCATATTTGATCAGCCCGATTGCTGTCGAAAACTGCGGGTTCTCTACCGCAGCAGTTACACCTGATGTTGTTTGAGCATGCGCAACGTTCGCGGGCATTTCGAAAATCTCTTCTGCGAGATTATCGATGCCATTGAGCAGGCTGCACCCGCCCGTGATGAAAATACCACCGCCGAGGTAATTGATGAATGGTTCTTCATCGAGCCTTCGTTTGAGCAGCTCAAGAGTTTCGCGCAGGCGCAAATGGATGATCGTGTTCAAGGTCTCCCGCTCGATCTCCTTTCCCGCGAAACCGGAATCGTCCTTTAGCAAAATCATTTCGCCTGGGAAGCAGTTGCCAAGCACACAACTTCCTTCCTCGATTTTGAGTTTCTCCGAGCGCGCCATTGGGATGCGCAATCCCATGGAGATGTCGTTAGTGATATGATCACCGCCGATTGGAATGCACCCGCTCTGCTTCACCGCGCCGTCCGCGTACAAAATATAGTCAGTCGTCCCCCCGCCGATATCGAGCACCAGCGCTCCGAGATCTTTCTGGTGTTGGGTGAGGACTACCTGGGCAGAAGCCAGCCCGCCAAAAACGACATCCTCAACGTCGAGCGGCAATTCTTTCACGCACCGGATCGTGTTCTGGATGCGCGTCCGGACACCGTGAATAATGTGGAAATCGGCTTCTAATCTTTGGCCGAGCATCCCGACTGGATTCAGCACACCGTCCTGTCCATCGACGTGGTAATGCTGAATAATGGAATGAAGGAATGCGTTTTGCGCAGGAATGCTCACCTCGCGCGCATTGATTTTTACGTCTTCGACATCCTGCTCATCGATTTCATCGCGGTCCTCGGGCAGCATGACGCATCCGCGGTTGTTGAAGCTTTGAAGGTGCGACCCGCCAACGGCGACATAAACGCTCCGGATCATAACGTCGCTTTTCTGTTCGGCATCGACCACCGCTTCGTGCACGCATTTCATTGCCGTTTCAAAATCAACGATCTCGCCCTTGCGCACACCGCGCGATGGTGTCTGGCCGACACCGAGAATTTTTACGGTGCCATCGGGCCGACTCTCGCCGACAACAACACAGATTTTGGAGGTTCCAATCTCAAGACCAATCATCAAATTATTGCTCGCCATTGTGTTAATCCGTTCTCTGTCGCTGAGTGGGAATTGCTTTGGGGGGTGGTTTTGAACTGGTGCGCGCCTTGGACGGCCGTGACGCGGTCTGTTGTCCTCCAGCGCCCTGATGAGGGCGGGTTTCGGAAGGAAGCACCGGGATCGCCTTCAAAATCCGCGGTTCTACAGCAGGCTCGATGGTATCGTTAATGACTGCGACCGCCCTCGGCGCGAAAGTCACCGGGATGTTTCGTTGCACAAGGAGGTTTAACGTCGCCAGTTCCTGTTTTGAATCGTCACAATAAACAAGAAATTGTTCCAGGCGGCGCAATTGCGTTTCCAGATCGTTATAGCCGAACGTCACGCGGCTATGATTCTTGTCGGTCACCAGAAGCCGATAACTTTCGGAAACATCGATCTCGCGAATCTGAAAGCGCATCTGCAAAAAACTGCGCGAACTCAAACGCAGAAGCTCCAGCGCGGTCTTTGCGCCGGATGATTCGACGACTTTGCCTACCTCGAGCGATTCGCTCGAACATCCCAGAATGACCGGTAATCCGAGATATTCGGGCAACAACTTCTTTTCTTTCATCAAAACACCTCGCGCGTCCACCAGAAAAGCAGACTCGGATGCAAATGGATCGGAAATTTCCTTCTCGCTCGTGATCCAGGCGATCGGCTTTCGTTCCACCACACGAATATCAATCTCCGAAGGCAACGTTCGCATCACCTGCACCTCATCGGTCTGAGGCAGCTGCTGTATGAGATCGTGAACGCGAGCCAGATTTACGCGGAAAATGTTTTCGCCTTCATGCAGATCGGCGGCGTTCAGAATCTGCTCGCGCTGCAAGGTTCCGTCCGTCTGCAATTCAATTGTCTTCAGTTGATAATCCGGATTCTCAAAAAAGAGACGTCTTGCGGCTTCACGCGTTCCCGCATAGATCGCGGCGCACAGTGCGGCGAGCAATACCACTCGGGAGAGAACCGCCAGCACTCGTCGCGCGCGATGCTGTGCGGCCCTGCGGGAACGTACTTTCACGTCTAGCAAGTGCTGCTGGCGGCGCTGGCGCACGTTGGAGACTCGCCGATTGCGCGATTGGGGGCGCCTTTGCGCGGGTCTCATCTCCGGCTCCTTTCTGCTCTGGTGCGAGAAAGCGCGATGATCCGCGTGCAAAGATCGAGGTAATTGATACCGGCAGCCGCAGCAGCTTCGGGCAACAAGCTCGCCTCCGTCATTCCGGGAATCGTGTTGACCTCGAGCACGACTGCTTCGCCCGAATCGGGAAGCAGCACGTCAACACGACCGTAAACAACCAGGCCGAGGGCGCGAAACGCATGCAGCGCCTGTTCCTGAATTTGTTTCGTCTTATCCGGATCGATCGCTGCCGGGCAAACATGCTCGGCACCGCCGCCAGCCTGCGGATTCAGAAACGGGTACTTGTTGTTGAAGTCGTAAAAACCGCCCTTTGGAATTATTTCAAGAATCGGCAGCGCTTGATCACCAAGAACACCTATCGTCAACTCGCGGCCCGACACAAATTTTTCGATCAACAATTTCTGATCGTACTTGCCGGCCTCGGCCATTGCCGAATCAAGTTCGCTCGCGTTTTTTACAATCACCACGCCAACGGTAGAACCTTGTCTCGCCGGCTTTACTACCAGCGGAACCGAGATCGTTGGGCGCTGGCCGACTTCGATGACTTCCCATTCCGGGGTGACGACATCGTGCTCGCGAAATTTTTCTTTCGACAAAATTTTGTCGAATGCCGCCCGGCTTGCCTCAACACCGTCACCGGTGTAAGGCACTCCGCGCTCCTCCAGTATTTGCTGGAGCTGACCGTCTTCGCCGAAGGTGCCGTGAATGGTGACGAAGGCAAGGTCGACATCTTTCGGAAGCGCGAACTTTTCGTCACGAACATCGACATCGACGACTTCTGCACCTAAGGAGCGAAGAGCTTTAGAAACGCCGCGACCAGTCGCCAGCGACACATCGCGCTCAGACCCAGGCCCGCCCATTAACACCGCAATTTTTTTCGGTAAACTTTTATCCGTTGCCATCGTCACCCCGGCTCTCCCACGATTTGCACTTCGGTCTCCAGCTCGATTCCGCGCTTGGCCAAAGCAGTCGCCTTGATCTTTTCGATTAATTCCAGCATATCGGCCGCTGTCGCGCCGCCGTCATTGACAATAAAATTCCCGTGCACCTCGGAAACGCGCGCTTTTCCGACGTGCGCATTCTTCAATCCCAACTCGTCAACCAGCTTCCCCGCAGGACATGAGTCGGGATTTTTGAAAATGCAGCCTGCGCTTTTCGCCGCTGGTTGCGACGTGCGCCGTTTCTCCTGCGACGCTTCCAGTTTGCGCACGATTTCTTCGAGCGGCGCAGGCTGGCCGCGAAAAACGGCGGACACCGCAAAATTTTTCTCCAGCAACGGGAAGTCCCGATAATGCACTTCCAGTTCGTCACGTGACTTTGTGTGCGCCTCGCCATTGGCATCGAGATAGCGAACGCGCACGACGTTCTCAAAAGTTTGGGCCCCCATTGCCCCGGCGTTCATGCGCAAGCCGCCGCCAACCGCGCCGGGAATTCCTTCCATCCACTCCATTCCTCCAATCCCGGCCGCCTTTCCCGCGTACGCCACTTCTTTCAATTTCGCCCCCACTCCTGCGGTGATCTCGACACCGTCGATCTCGATCTTGTCGAAATCGCCACCGCACGGATGAACCACCACGCCGCGAACGCCGCCATCGCGAACGAGAAGATTCGATCCGCGACCCATCACGAAGAGCGGAAGATTTTCGTCCCCGCAAAACCGGATCAACTCGGCAAAGGCCTTCTCGGTTCGCGGCTCAACCCAGAATTGCGCCGGGCCGCCTACTCGCAGAGTCGTATGCTTCGAGAGCGGCTCATAGAGACGTACATCGCCGCCTTCGCCCACGAGCTCCTTCAACTTTTCCGCAATAACCAGGTCGGCAGCGAGGGCGGATAATTGCTCGTGAATATTTCCTGCGCCGAGACTCAGAACAAGGTCGCCGGACTCAAGCATGTTCCCTACGGCACGGTGCACCCATTCCAAGCGCGGCTGGTAACTGACGCCCCGATGGCCGTGTCCAACGATCTCGTCAGCGATGATTTGTCCGGTCACTCCCGGAATCGGCGCTTCACTCGATCCGTAGACATCGGTCACGACTACGCGGTCCGCATCGTCGAACGCGCGACCAAATTCCTTTCGCAACGCTTTGGTGCGCGAATAACGATGCGGCTGAAACATGGTGAGCACGCGCTTGCGGCCAACCGATCTTGCCGCCTTGAGCGTGGCGCGGATTTCCGTCGGGTGATGCCCGTAATCGTCCACCAAAAGAAAACGCGGACTGTCGTACTTGATCTCGAACCGGCGGCGCGCGTGCTCGAACTTGGCCAGCGATTTCGCGATTTTTTCAAACGCAATACCGAGCTCTGAGGCGAGCGCGATCACCCCCAGCGCATTGTGAACGTTGTGTTGTCCGGGCACATTCAAGACAGCTTCGCCAAGATCTTGTCCCCGATGATCAACCCGGAACGTCGAAGCGAAGCCCGTCAGCCGAATGTCTACTGCGCGATAATCGGCTTCGTCGGCGAAACCGTACGAAATTCCGCGTGCCAAAGATCGACATACCCGGGCGGCATTTTTGTCGTCGAGGTTATAAAAAACTGTGCCGGCGGTCTGAGTGATCAGTTGCGCGAAAACCTTTTCAATCGCGTCGAGATCGGCATAAAAATCCAGGTGCTCTTCCTCGATATTTAGAATCAACGTGTGCTCGGGTCGAAAGAGCGCGACTGTGCCGTCGCTTTCATCCCCCTCGGCAACGAAATACTGGCCGCGTGAATCCCAGTGTGCATTCGTTCCCAGAACCGGAATCTCTGCGCCGACGTAATGGCACGGATGCAGTCCTCCTTCGCGCAAGACGTGGGCCGTCATTGCTGAGGTTGTCGTTTTGCCGTGCATTCCGGCGATAACGATGCCGCGTTTGCTCCGCATGATTGCGGCCAACGCCTCCGCCCGGCGTACGATCGGTTTTCCGTAGTTGCGCGCGCTGACAAGAATTGGATTGTCGTTCTTGATTGCCGAAGAAAAGACAATCAGATCAGCGGTGCCCGCCTCTTCCGGTCGGTGCTGCTCACGAAAACGCAGACCGAGCCGCTGCAATCGATCTGTTTCCGTCGTACTGACCTTGTCCGAGCCGCTGACCGTGTGGCCGAGTTCGATTAAAAGGGCAGCGATACCGCTCATGCCGCTGCCCGCGACGCCGACAAGATGAACCCGATGATGCTCACGTGTCAGAAATCCGGGCAGATCAAGCGGCACAGCGCGCTCGCTCTTAGCCGCGGGGCCGGTCCACGGCGGAGGCTGCTCAGGTGCGCTGCGTTCTTCAGAGACGGGCTTCATGAGTGGTGTATCTCTCCATCGTCGTGACGACGCGCCCGGCCGCGTCCTTCGGCGCGAGGCGCGAGGAATTCGCAGCCATCTGTCGAATCCGTTCCCGATCCTCGATCAACTCGCGAATTTTGCGCGCGAGTAACTCGCCCGAGACGTCCGACTCCTTGAGGAGAATCGCTGCCTGAACACGAGCATAGATCTCCGCGTTGCGGGTTTGATGATCGTCGGTCGCATATGGAAATGGAATCAGGATGCCCGGCAATGAAAAGGCGGCGAACTCCGCGAGACTGGCAGCGCCTGCTCGCGCAACAACGAGATCGGCGGCGCTATAAGCTTCCTCCATTCGATGATGGAAAGCAGCGACGTGGGCGGGAATATTTTCGCGCCGATAATTGTCTGCAACCAAACGTTCATCGCGCGCGCCGGAAAGGTGAATTACTTGCAGCCGAGCCCCGCGCAAAAGCGGCAGCGCTTTAATCATCGCCTGATTAATTCCGCTCGCACCCTGGCTGCCTCCCATGACAAGCAGCGTCGGGACGTCCTCGCGGAGCCCGAGTTTTTGACGCGCCACCGGTTGATCCAAATGAACCAGCTCGGTCCGGACTGGAGTGCCTGTAACTTCCGTGTTGGTTTTTGGAAAAAAAGGCGCGCATTCTTTAAAGCCGAGCATGACCGTGCGCACTATCCGCGCTGTCAAACGGTTCGCTTTTCCGGGGACGGCGTTTGATTCGTGAATAAAAGTGGGAATGCCACGTATCCGGCCCGCTAATACCGGCGCGGTGGAAGTGAACCCGCCCATCCCCAGGACGACCTGAGGTTTGAATGTCCTATAGATGGATCGGCAAAGCGCCAGGCTTTCGTAAAAACGGCGAAGGAAACCAAAAAACGCCGGAGAAAATGGCGACGGCAGTCCCACGGTGGGCAATTTTTCCACTCGAAAATTTCCGCGACCCGAGAGCGCCAAAGCGTCAATATCTTTCTCAGAAACTAACAGCATCACTTCGTGGCCGCGGTCGCGCAGCACTTCTGCCACGGCGATTCCGGGAAAAAGATGTCCGCCAGTTCCTCCGCATGCGATCACTGCATTCATAAGATCTGATCCTTCCTCCGACTCATACGACTTATACAATCCATTAAATTCATCGACGCTAAATACGTGGCGTTACTCGAACCCGCATGGCCACAGGTTTCTTGTGCCGCGGCTCAAGAATGCCCTGCCGATAAATGTTCAGTAATAAACCGATGCCGAACATGCATGCGACCAGGTTCGAACCACCATAACTAATGAACGGCAGCGGCAATCCTTTGTTGGGCAGGAGCGATGTGGTCACACCGATGTTGACTGCGGCTTGCAGAGCCAGCAGCGAAACCACACCACAGCCGAGGAGCAGACCGAACCGGTCCTTGGCGTGCAGCGCGATCATGATGCCGCAAACAATGATGACCAGAAACAAAAGAATCACGAGCAGACTGAACCGCAGACCGAGCTCTTCGCCAATAATTGGAAAAATGAAATCCGTGTGCGCGTACGGCAGATAGAGCATTTTTTGGCGACCATTGCCCAGGCCGAGTCCTTCCATTCCGCCGCTGCCCCAGGCGATCAATGCCTGCATTTGCTGCAAGCCAGCGTCGTCCTTGTAGTTCTGCGGATGAAGAAAAGCGGCGAGCCGTCCCATGCGTTCGGAGATTCGGCTGGCAACGATCAGAAGCGTGCCTAGGCCGGCGAACGATATCATCCCGAGCCATAATGGATTCGCTCCGGCAACAAACATGACGACGAACGCGGTTGTTCCCAGCAGAGCTGTCGTTCCCAGATCGACTTCTCCCAGAACAAGTCCCGCCGGGATGCTAATGATTGCAAGCGGCAGAATAAGTCCGTAGAGGACATTGCTCCCTGCTTCTTCGCGTCGGGCAAACCAGGCCGCGAGGAAAACGATTGCCGCCAGCTTCGCCAGTTCCGAGGGCTGAAAAGCTACCGGACCGAGGCCGATCCAGCGGCGCGATCCGTTAAGGCGCATCCCGATATGCGGAAAATAGCAGAGCGACAATGCGACGAGCGCCAGCGCAAACCACAGCCACCAGGTGCGCTGCCAAAAGTGATAATCCATCAGCGCCGCAAGGATGCAGACTGCAAGCCCAACCCCGAACCAAATCGCCTGCCGTTTGATGAAAAAATAAACGTCTCCATGACTGTCGCGCGCAAACGCGCTCGTGCTAAAGAGCATGACAATCCCGATAACGAGAAGCCCCAGCACAGCGAGAAAAAGGATATAGGCGCTCTTACGATGCATGGTTATGTGGAGCGCGCTTGTTGCCTGGCGTGGCGTACTTCATTTTTCTTCTCTTTGGAGTTCACTGCTTTTCCGCTCGTCGCTTTTGGTTTTGTGGTCTTGGGAATTAACAGCTTTTGGCCAATCCGTAATTTGCGCGGATCCTCGATATGGTTGAGCGCCATCAAATCGTCGTAAGGGACCTTTAGTTTTTTTGCGATCGTCACCGGATTATCGCCCTTTTTCACGACGTACGTTTTTCCAGAAGACACCGGCTTGCTCGCCGTAGCCTCCTGCCTCGTCGCAGCCTTGTGCGAAGGCCGATTGGCGATGGCGGGCGCGTTCGCGTGGTCGTCTTTTGAAGATAATTTCGAAGGCGAATGTGAAGGTTTCGGATCGTTGCGGGGCGCGTTCTCTTTTTGCGCTGCTACAGTTTGGGGCTTGGCGCCATCGGTGTGAACTGCGGCATCCACCGTCGCGGACGGTTTGGGTTCCGCGCTTGTCGAAGATGCCGGAACAAACGAACTCTCCCGGGTTTTGATCGCGTTAAATGCGATAATTCCCGAAACGGCCACTACGTGCAGAAGCAAAACAATCAGCAGCGCTCGCGATAATTTCATGTTCGGCTCCGGCATTTCTTCGAAGTCCATTCCGGTGGACGACGCCGAGGAGCGACGCGCAGTCGCCGCCCACAGTTTGTTATGTCTCAGGATGCGCGGGATTTTCATCGGTCGGTTTGAGGCAGAGCTTGCACGAGCGCACGAAATTGATCGCCTCGATCGACATAGCTTTTGAACATGTCGAAGGACGACGTGCCCGGGGAAAAAAGAACGATTTCTCCCGGTTTTGCGCTGGCATGTGCGCGCTCGACCGCGTCGGCGAGCGAGGTTGCGATTTCGGCTTTGACCGCCCCAGCCCAGGAGCGACTGATGCTCTCGGCCATTTCGCCGATCAAGATCGTCGATGTGACCTTCTCCTTCACGAGCGATCGAAGCGGATCAAAGCTAAACCCCTTGTCCTTGCCGCCGGCGATCAGGACGACAGGTTTGCTTTGCGCACGCAACGCTTTGTCCATTGCATCGAGGTTGGTCGCCTTGGAATCGTTCACATAGGC
>WNFY01002299.1_pt1 | contig 31826 bp, 29 predicted proteins | sample 5400091 | NCBI WGS metagenome assembly WNFY01 (sample SAMN13153364, study PRJNA577476) | soil metagenome | isolation source: 60 cm soil or saprolite under grassland replicate 1 | place: USA:California | collected 2016-06-15 | reverse complement strand
CGAGAGCTATATAGTCGTTACCAGAGATACTTAAGCTTGCAGGAAGTTCGGATAGTTGCAAGGACTGCTCGGGAGTAAGTACCTGCTGACCGTCATAAGGTAGATCTGGTAGAGGAGCAGCGCTGGCTCCGGTCGCAAGGATACAGTGCTCAAACTTGAAACGATGAGAGCTTTGTTCACCCTCAACGCGCATTTCTTCAGCGTTTAGAAACCATGCCGTTCCTTTGACGAGTTCAATGCGATTGCCAGCAATGAGGCGACGTACACCATTGGCGAGACGATCCACAACGCTTTGCTTCCATAGCTGCATGCTGGACCAGTCAAAGGAGACCGACTCGGCATGGATACCCATACTGGCAAGATCATCCTGCTGCATCTGTTGATAGCGCTCACTGGCGGAGAGCAGCACCTTGAGGGGAATACAGCCACGCTGAAGACAAATGCCACCGACAGGACCAGCCTCGACAAGCGTTACGTGCCGACCGAGCTGCGCAGCACGTATGGCCGAGACATAACCAGCCGGACCTGCACCTATAATAAGAACATCTACCGCCGTTGTGACATCGCCAACAACCATTGTTTGCCTCTTTCCGTCAAAGCTACAGCATATCAAGCATTAATTGCTGCGGATGCTCCACCAGCGCTTTAAAACGTGCAAGAAATCTACCAGCCAGCGCGCCATCGATTACCCGGTGATCAAACGAGAGCGCCAGCGGCAACATAGTACGTACTATAATGTTGCCGTTTTGCACAATAGCTTTTTCCTGCAAACGGCCAACCGCTAGAATCGCCGTTTCAGGATAATTGATAATCGGTGTGCCACTACTACCGCCAAAGCTGCCGACGTTGTTGAGTGTGAAGGTGCTGCCTGAGACTTCAGAGAGCGACAGAGAGCGCTTTTGTGCTCCGTCTATCAAATGCTCAAGCTGTGCAGCAATCTGCATTAAGGTGAGTTGATCAGCATCACGCAAGACGGGGACCAGCAAGCCTTCAGGTGAGTCGGTAGCAATGCCGATATGGTAGACGCGCTTGTATATGATCTCGCGCCGCTCCTCATCCAGACTGGCGTTGAAGATGGGAAATTCTTTGAGCGCCGGGAGCAGGAGTTTGACCAGGAGCGGCATATAGGTGAGGCGACTACCGCGCTGTTCCGCAATAGGCTTCAAAGTCTGGCGTAACGCCACCAGTTCGGTACCATCGATTTCGTCAAAGGCGGTGGCGTGCGGGATGGTACGCCATGAGCGCTCCATACGTTCGGCGATACGTCTGCGCAGACCAACAAGAGGTTGCCGCTCTTCAGAGATTGTTTCCTCTTTCTTCTTCGTCGGTGATACGGGAGCATGTTTGTGAACGCCATTAGCCTGTGATGTGATAGTTCCGGGCGTCAGATCTATATTGGTCGAGGCAGACGCAATCGGAGATTCAGCGGATTCTTGCTTAGCATGTTCAGCATAAACCTCCAGGTCATCCATCGTGACGCGACCACTGGGATGAGATGCTGTGACATTTGCCAGCTCAATACCAAGCTCGAAAGCTCGTTTTCGTACAGCGGGAGCAGCCAATACGCGCCGGGGCGTTGCTACCGAGCTAGTAGCTTGAGCAGAAGCATGACTACTACCCGTTGTTGCAACAGAGGTACTGGCTGTGGTGGTAACGTTTGAACGAGCAGAAGAAGAAGTTGCGTTACTTCCATGTGTATCGAAGATAACCAGTACTTCGCCAAGCTTCGCTACCGCGCCCTCCTGCACGCGAATGTCGGCAACCCGCCCGGCAACCGGAGAGGGGATCTCAACGACGGCCTTGTCTGTCTCCACCTGGACCATGGGTTGATCTAATTTAACAGTGTCACCAGGTTTGATCAACCACTGACGAATCTCGGCTTCCTCCATACCTTCACCCAGGTCGGGCAATTTGAACTCTTGCATGGTTGTACCTCTTATGGTTCCATCACACGCTTGATAGCATCTACAACACGGACGGGGTTTGGTACATAATCGTCTTCGTGTCCGGGCGCTGGATAGGGTGTGTCGTAGCCGGTTACACGCTCCACAGGCTTGAGAAGTGAATAAAGGCAGTGGTCGTTGATGACTGCAGTGATCTCAGCTCCAACACCACCTGCGCGCGCAGCTTCATGGACGATAACGGCACGCCCGGTCTTTTCGACGGACGCAATGATGACTGCCTCGTCAAGAGGCCAGATAGTGCGTAGATCGATGACTTCAACGTCGACATCCGACAGTTGTTTTGCAGCAGCAAGGGCGACCGCTACCATCGCGCCATAAGCAAACACACTGACATCACTGCCTTCCTGTACCGTTTGTGCCTTACCCAGGGGAAGCATATAGTGTTCTTCAGGTGTCTCCTGACGGAAGGACCGGTAGAGCTTGATATGCTCCAGGAACAGGACCGGATCGGGATCGGCTATCGCTGAAGCAAGCAGGCCCTTGGCATCATATGGGTTGGAAGGAATAACAACCTTGAGGCCAGGCGTCTGCATAAAGACACCTTCCAGGCTATCAGAATGCAGTTCGGGCGTTCGTACGCCTCCTCCATAAGGTGCGCGCACGACGAGCGGGCAGGTATAAGTTCCCGCGCTACGAAAGCGCATACGAGCGGCCTGGGTTACCAGTTGACTCATGCTCAAGAAAAGAAAACCCGCGAATTGTATTTCGGCAACCGGACGTAGTCCATAAACGGCCATGCCTACGGAGCTACCAATAATGCCCGATTCGGACAGGGGTGTATCAAAGACGCGCTTCTCACCAAAGCGTTGTTGCAGCCGTTCGGTGACACGGAAGACGCCACCATTCACGCCAATATCCTGTCCCAGTATAACGACACGTGAGTCACGCTCCAATTCCAGGGCAAGTGCCTGATTGAGCGCTTCTATCATTGTCATTTGCATAGTTACGAGCTCCTCCCAGGCTTATTTCGTTTGCTATAGCGCAAGAGTTCGGCACGCTGTTCTTGCAGCCGTGGAGAGAGGTCAGCAGCCATGTAGTCAAAGAATGCATCAGGAGCAGGAGGAGGCATGGCCTCAGCCTCATTTACGGCAGCATTGATCTCTGCTTCGACGGCTGCTATCAGTTGTTGGTCCTGCTCAACAGTCAGCAAATCACGCCGCATCAGAAAACGTTGGAAGCGCACGATGGGATCTTTTGCACGCCATGCCTCGACTTCGGCCTCTTCACGATAACGCGTGGCATCGTCAGCGGTTGTGTGAGGACCAATACGATAGGTCAACGTCTCAACCAGAGTTGGTCCCTGACCGGAACGCGCACGCTCGATAGCTTGCTGCATTATCTCATAGACTGCGAGCACATCATTGCCATCGACCAGGATAGATGGAACGCCGAAGCCTCCTCCGCGAGCGGCCAGAGTCTGCGCGGCTGATTGGCGATGACGAGGTACGCTGATAGCCCAGCCGTTATTCTGTATCACGAGCACCACAGGAGCCCGGAAGACACCCGCAAAGTTCAGCGCTTCATTGAAATCGCCCTCGGACGTTGCTCCATCGCCACACACTCCCACGGCCACAGACGGATCGCCAGCGATCTTTGCAGCCATACCCAGCCCCACCGCATGCGACATCTGCGTCCCGATCACAACCTGGATGGGCAAACAGCGCGTCTCTTTAGGATAGGCAGGGGAGAAACCACGGAAGGAGTAGATCATAGTGGGAAGCGGAACACCTCTAACAAGTAGGGATGCGATCTCACGATAGGTCGTAGCCAGCCAGTCCTGGGGTTGCATGGGAGCAGCCAGACCGACCGCAGTTGCCTCCTGGCCTACCAGAGAGCCAAAGGTTGTGGCGCGTCCCTGCCGTTGCAAAGCAATAATTTTGTTTGAAAAAGCCCTGCCCAGGTGCATAGAGCGATAAAGCATAAGCAAACGCTCCGCACTGAGATCGGGCACCTTCCCTACCAGGTTCCCCTCAGCATCAAGGATCTGGTAAGCAACCATACCAGGGTCAACTTGCTGGATAGACACGGTGTGCTCCTTTGCATGAAATAGTATGAAGGGTTATCTCAACTGGCAAAGAGCCAGGGAGCCTCTTGTTTGCGACGGTTTTCATAAGCTGCGATCTCGTCGTTATGCGAAAGCGTCCAGCCGATATTATCTAAGCCCTGGAGCAGCGCCTCTTTTCTGAACTTGTCGATCTCGAAACGTAACACACGCTGAGTCGGCGTTGTGATCGTCTGGGCCGCGAGGTCAACGCTCAGTTTGTAGCCTTCTGTAGCCTCGACTTCGGCGAAGAGTTCCTTTATAGTCGCTTCGTCGAGAGTAGCGGGCAGAATACTGTTATTGAAACAGTTATTGTAAAAGATATCAGCAAAGCTGGGAGCGATCAGGCAGCGAAATCCATAATCGCGGATGGCCCAGGGGGCATGCTCACGCGATGAGCCACAGCCAAAATTATCGCCTGCCAGCAATATGCTTGCGCCCTGATAGCGAGGCTGGTTGAGCACGAAATCAGGGTTGGGCGTGCCATCGTTGAGGAAACGCCAGTTCGCGAAAAGAGCGTTAGCAAAGCCTGTGCGCTTGATCGTTTTCAAGAAACGCGCAGGCGTGATTTCGTCCGTATTGACATTTGTACGATCCAATGGGGCAACCAGGCCCGTTAACGTCGTAAAGGGTTCCACTTTATCTAACTCCTCTAACTCTTACGTCTCTTAAAGAGAACTCATCCATGTACCAGTTCCCGTGCTGGCTCCAATGTGCGGATATCAACAAAATGTCCGGCGATAGCGGCGGCGGCGGCCATAGCAGGGCTGACAAGATGGGTGCGACCACCACGGCCCTGACGTCCTTCAAAATTGCGGTTGCTAGTTGAGGCGCAGCGCTCACCTTCGGAGAGACGATCGCCGTTCATCGCGATACACATGCTGCAACCAGCTTCACGCCACTCAAAACCAGCTTCACGGAAGATATCAGCCAGGCCTTCTTCCTCAGCAATACGGCGCACGCGCATCGAACCGGGCACGACCAGGGCGCGTACATTGGTTGCAACATGCTTGCCCTTTACATATTGAGCAGCCATGCGTAGATCTTCCAGGCGCGAATTGGTGCAGGAGCCAATAAAGACGGTATCCAGTTTGATATCAGCGATCTTCTGGCCAGGCTGGAGAGCCATATACTTCAGGGCGCGCTCGTAGCTCTGGCGCTTCAATGGATCACTCTCAGCAGCAGGATCGGGCACGGTGCTGTTGATATCGGCGACCATGCCGGGATTGATGCCCCACGTGACCTGGGGTCCCAGTCCATCAATGTTGATCTCATGGACGGTATCGAAATGGGCACCGGGATCGCTGGCGAGCTGGCGCCATGTCTCGACGGCCTGATCGAAAAGTTCGCCCTGAGGCGCATAAGGACGACCTTTGATATAGGCAAAGGTCGTTTCATCGGGCGCGACCATACCTGCGCGTGCACCGGCTTCAATAGCCATATTGCACAGCGTCATACGTGCTTCCATGGAGAGGTTGCGCACGGCTGGACCACTGAACTCGATGACGTGTCCCGTACCCACGCCTGTACCCAGTTTGCCGATAATTGCCAGCGCCAGGTCTTTCGCAGTGACGCCTGGAGCCAGCGTTCCCTCCACGCGAATATTCATCGTTTTGGGTTTCTGCTGTAAGAGGCACTGGGTTGCCAGTACGTGCTCAACTTCGCTGGTACCGATACCAATCGCGAATACACCAAGCGCTCCATGCGTGGAGGTATGAGAATCGCCACAGACCAGCGTCATACCGGGGAGGGTGAGGCCAAGTTCTGGTCCGATGATATGTACAATACCCTGCTGCTCATCACTCATCCTAAAGAGCGTCAGGCCGAAGTCTTTCGCATTCTGCTCCATGGTAGTAATGCAAAGCTCGCTTTCCCGGTCCACCACATCGAGCATGCGGCGACCATTGACCGTAGGCACATTATGGTCAAGTACGGCCACAGTAGCATCGGGTCGACGTACGGGAAGACCGGCGGTGCGCAGACCGGCGAAGGCTTGAGGTGAGGTTGCCTCGTGCACCAGGTGACGGTCGATATAAATAACCGTCGATTCTCCGGGAACATCCCGCACCACGTGGGCATCCCAGATTTTTTCAAACATCGTTTTTGGCATACAGTGTCTCCTAGATACTAGTTGCGTATGGGCACCACTGGGGTGCCTTTGAGGATCGGGGTATATATTTGTTATACCACAAACTTTCGTGACACATTGGCAATTGAAACGTCCCCGTAGAGGCAGGCCTTGCGTCTGCCGGTGTCGCGCCCGGACTTCTCGCGAGCTGCGCCCGCTCACAAGGCAGACGCAAGGCCTGCCTCTACGGGCTCCTATTCCGGCGTATCCTCATTCTGGACCGTTGTACCTTCGTAGATAGCAGAAACGGGTATACGCACGCCCAGACTTGCCAACTCCACATTACTATCAGGTCTGAACATTTGCAACATCCAGAGGTCTTCTCTCTCTCTCCGAAAAACTTCAACCGTCTGATACCCGGTATTGACCAGGACATACTCCTGAAGCGTTGGGCAGGCACGATAGTAGGTAAACTTTTCACCACGATCATAGTTCATGGTGCCAGGCGAGAGTACTTCCACGACTAAGCGAGGATAATAAATTGTTTGTTGCTTGCCGTAATCTTGCTCATGGCAGGTTACCGTGAGATCTGGATAGACATAACGTCGCCCAGCTAAGCGTACACGAGCATCAGAAGTATATATACGACATCCCTGACCTTGAAGTGATTGATAGAGGTACCTGTAGATATTCAGGCTAATAGCAGTGTGGTCGAGTGTGCCACCAGCCAGCATGTGCACATACCCATCTATATACTCATAACGCGTCTCAGGATGGTCCTGCTCAAGCTGAAAGTATTCCTCTACTGTATAGCGTGGCGGATTCGGTAGTGCCATGGCTCTTTAACCTTTCGTATCGTTCATGTGTCCCTCTTCAGAGTATACTTCCATCTAGAGATAAAAAGGAGCTTTCGAGCATCAGGCCCCGCTTTTGCCCAGAGCGCTTTCGGCGATACGACGCATATCCATTTCCTCCAACTCCTTCTTCTTGCCGAGCATAAGTTTCGCCATATCAAATGCGAAATTCAGCTGGTCTAGGGCGAGCTGATAGCCAAGCTCCTCCTGCATCTGTGCAGCAAGCGCAGCGCGCCCTGAGAGTTTGCCCATATGCATACGACGATCGGCTGGGGTCAGGCCAATGGATTCTGGCGTCATGATCTCATAAGTGCGTGCATCTTTCAAGACACCATCCTGGTGAATTCCTCCACCGTGCGAGAATGCATTTTTACCGACGACAGGCTTCGTCCATTGTACCTGCATACCTGATAACTGAGCAACGATGCGGCTGGTGGCGGCAATTTTTGTGGTGTCTACCCTGACATCCAGGCCAAGATCAGCCGAACGGGTGCGGATCGCCATCACGACCTCTTCACCGGCAGCATTTCCGGCACGCTCGCCAAGACCATTGATGCATGTATCTACCCGATCGGCTCCGTTGCGCAGTCCTTCCAGAGCGTTAGCAACGGCCATTCCCAGATCATTATGGCAATGGGCTGAGACAAGGATACCAGGAAATTCCTTCTTTACGTCGGCAACGAGCTGACCAAACTCCCAGGGAAGCGCAAAGCCAACCGTATCACATAACGAGACGAAACGGACGCCTTCTTTAAAGATTGCTTCACATACCTCTAGAATAAAATCGTGTTCGGTCCGTGTCGTATCTTCCAAAGCGAAATCGACGTTCTCTGTATAGGTACGCGCATGCGCTACTGCCACACGCGCCATCTCGCGGACTTCATCGCGCGTCTTGCCTAGCTTCACCTCACGATGCAGGGGTGAGACGCTAATAAAAGGCTGGATAGCTGGTTTTGCAGCGATCTTTACGGCTTCCCAGGCAGCATCGATATCACCAATATTTGCGCGTCCAATGGCGCAGATCTCGGCCTTATCGACTTTTGATGCTATCAGACGAACGGCCTCAAACTCCTCTGGAGAAGAGATGGGAAAGCCGCAATCCAGCGTATCAAAGCCCATATCCGCTAATGCCTGCGCGATAACCAGTTTCTCTTGTGGAAAGTAGTGAACTCCAGGCGTCTGTTCGCCATCCCGGAGCGTTGTTTCATAGAATTTGATGATGCGTGGTGTCATAACTCTATCACTCCTTTGTGATGCAAAGGGCAACCATCAAAAGACGGGTACTATTCAAGCCAACTGTACGGGTACGACGGATCATCTATAGATTGAGCAAAGTTAGTTAAGGTAAGCGGGTGGAAGGTATCGACCATGACGGCCAGTTCGTCGGTGCGTTCGGCGCCCAGGCTCTTTTCGACGGCTCCTGGCTGTGGACCATGCGGGATGCCGCGCGGATGTAGAGTGATGGATGCGCGTTCGATACCACGGCGGCTGCCAAAATTCCCGTTGACGTAGTAGATCATCTCTTCGCTATCGATATTGCTATGGTTATAAGGAACAGGGATCGAGAGCGGATGGTAATCTAGCTTACGCGGCACAAACGAGCAGACCACGAAGTTGGGTCCCTGGAAGGTCTGGTGTACGGGAGGCGGCTGGTGCACGCGTCCGGTGATGGGTTCGAAGTCGCCAATGTTGAAGATCCAGGGATATTCGTAGCCGTCCCAACCCACGACATTGAGGGGATGGAAGTCGTACCAGTAGCTGGTAATGGTAGCGCCAACTTTGAGGCGTACCTCGTATTCACCCGACTCAGTATGCGTAACCAGTTCTTGTGGACGACGGATATCGCGTTCGCAGTAGGGAGCATGTTCCAGCAATTGACCGTTTTTGTTGAGGTAGCGCCGTGGTGGTTCGATGTTACCACGTGCCTCTATGACCAGGAAGGTTGTTTCAGGACTATCCACGGCGATGCTAAAACGGAAGGTGGTGCCGCGTGGGATAACAATATAGTCGCCTTCATGATAGGGAAGCAGGCCAAAGTTCGTTTCCAGCGTACCATGACCATCGTGTACGAAGTAGACCAGGTCGGAGTCACCATCGCGATAGAAGTAGTTCATGGCAGTGGTTGGCTTTGCTACACTCAGTTCTACATCTTTGTTAAACATAAGCGCCTGGCGACCAGAAACGGCGTCGCCTCTACTCGCAAGCTGCCCTGTCTTAAGATGGTGATGGCGCTGGAGGCCTTCATCCCATACTTCGGGAATAAACTGCTGAGGCCGAAATTTCTCGATCTTTTTGACGCGTGTGGGCGGATAATAATAATAGAGAATAGAATAGTTACCGGAGAAGCCCTCAGTGCCGAAGACCTCTTCAGAATAAAGTGTGCCATCTGCTTTGCGAAATTGCGTATGTCGCTTTGGGGGAATCTCACCCAGACGATGATAATTGGGCATCTTTGCCTCCTGATGTTGAATTACACGATACGGTTGCGCAATACGCCAACACCTGCGATCTCCAGTTCGACGATATCTCCACGCTGCAGCCAGGGATGTACGTTGGTCCCTAGCTCCAGGATACAGCCTGTACCTACAGTGCCGGAGCCGAGCACATCGCCGACGCGCAGACGAACGTTACGCGAAGCCCAGGCAATCATCTGAGGGAAACTGTAATGGATATCTTTGAAGTTGCCGCGCGAGATCTCCCGCCCATTGATGCGTGCAATCATAGGCATATCGTAGCGTTCACTCGCACCATTGCCAGTACGCAACGAGGCTAATTCATCAGGCGTCACCAGGCATGGACCGAGCGAGGTAGCAAAATCTTTGCCTTTGCCAGGACCGAGGTTGAGTTTCATATCCTTGCGCTGGAGATCGCGAGCGCTCCAATCGTTCATGATGGTATAGCCCGCGATATAGCTAGCAGCCTCTTCGACAGGGATATTTTTCCCCTCGCGTCCAATAACACAGGCAATCTCCAGCTCAAAATCCAGCTCCGCGCTGTCCACAGGATAGGGAACATCGTTATCATGCCCATAGAGTTCGCTGGTATTGCTGAAGTAGAAGGTGGGAATCTCGTACCATTCAGGAATCATGCTCAGCCCACGCAGCGCCCGTGCGGTTTTGACGTGCTGTTCAAAGGCGTAGAAGTCTCGTAAAGTGGGCGGCTCTGGGATGGGCGCGAGAAACTCAATCTCATTTTGGGTGTAATCTTTCGCTTCCTCTCCCCACACCGGTTGCACAGAGGATAAAATGGACGCATGCTTTTTATCATCAGGAGCATCCGGCTCAGGAATATAGACATAATATTCATCCCTATGCATCGCGTCCTGCTGTAATGCAGCCTGTGCATGCTCAAGGCCAGCAGGATCGCGCAGCAATTCAAGCAGATTTTGATACTCAAGCCCGATCATGTACTTACCATGAACCACGCCAGCATGCGTTGTGCCATCACTTGCTCTAAAACTTACCAGTTTCATATTAAAGATTGCCTCTTAGCGCCTGCTCCCTCTCCAGAGCTTCAAAGAGCGCTTTGAAATTACCTTCGCCGAAGCCTCGCGCCCCCTTGCGCTCGATTACTTCAAAGAAGACTGTGGGACGATTGACGATCGGCTTGGAGAAGATTTGCAGCAGATAGCCCTCGTCGTCGTGATCTAGCAAGATCCCCAACTCGGACAGTTGTTGTATATCCTCTTCGATCTTGCCAACACGATCAAGCACGGTTTCGTAATAAGACGCGGGAGTGGAGAGGAAATCGACGCCGCGTTCCTTCAAATTACGCACCGTTGAGATGATGTCATCAGTAAGGAGAGCGATATGTTGCACACCAGGACCGCGATAGAAGTCCAGATATTCTTCAATCTGTGATTTGCGCCGTCCCTGTGCAGGCTCGTTGATGGGAAATTTAATACGTCCGCTGCCATTCTGCATCACTTTAGACATGAGGGCAGAATATTCTGTACTGATCGCCCGGTCGTCAAAGTGAATCAGTTGTGTAAAGCCCATTACACGCTCGTAGAAAGCGACCCATTCGTTCATTTTGCCAAGTTCTACGTTGCCCACAACGTGGTCAATACCGGCCAGACCAGCAGACCGGGCGCGCCTTGGAGTCGTGGTAGCGATGGGGCTATAGCCAGGCAGGAAAGGACCATTGTAGTGATGGCGCTCGACGAAGGTATGAATAGTATCGCCGTAGATAGCAATCGAGGAGAGTTTCACAACGCCGGAATCGTCTTTGAACGTACCTGGTTCCGCAACGCCACGCGCTCCACGCCTGGTAGCTTCCCGGTAAGCGCGCTCAGCATCGTCCACGCGCAAAGCAATTACCTTCACGCCATCCCCGTGCAATTTTACATGCTCGGCCATCTCTCCATCAGGACCAAGCGGCGAAGTTACAACCAGGCGCACATTGCCCTGCTCAAGCACATAGCTACTACGATCGCGTAAGCCTGTTTCCAGACCAGCATAGGCAATTGGCGTAAAGCCCCAGGCATTACTGAAATAATAGGCAGATTGTTTCGCATTCCCAACGTAGAATTCCAGGTAGTCGAAGTTCTGGATAGGCATAAAATCTTGTTCGGACATGACATAATCCCTTCATTCATCCCTCATCAAGCATCAGCGCTAGAAATATACATCTTTGATGTGGAGTTCGAGGAGCAATCAAGTGGTAAACAGGAGCACAGGGGGATGTACAGGTCATCTCCAACCGTGCTAACAGCTCCGAAACCCCTTTGTTTCGCTGCGTCGCAACAATATGCAGAGACAGAGAATACTCTCTCTCCATTATACGCAGCCAAAACATGCCAGTGCAAGCCATCCAGCACTAATTGATACATTCTCTTTTTTGAATATACACATCAATAACATAAGGAATCAAGCTTATTCAGGATTAGACAAAGGCTCCACTTCATGTTATCATTGAGAGGGTAATCTAACTTGTTATCACTGCAGTAGCTTTAAATAGTAAGGAGAGTGAGCATGTCCCAAGATGCAAATCAGGGTTATGGCAACACGCCGCCCTCACAGCAACCACCCAGTGGCACTCCACCGCCTTATGGCGCTCCACCACCTTACAGCGGGCAACCGCCGCAGAATCCCTATGGATCACCTGCAGGTTACGGAACAACGCCACAGAATCCCTATGGCGCCCCTCAAGGCTATGGTGCGCCGCCGCCTCCAGGATATGAACCTGCCTTTTCTGGTCCAGATGGCTATCAGACGCCATTAACGCCATTGCCACTCAACGAGGCTCTTCGTCAGTTACCCAATCAATATGTAAGAGTGCTGACGAAGCCATCTGCCGCAACATTTGCGGAGGAACTGCGCAAGTCAAGCTGGGATATTACCCTGGTCCAACTATTGATTATGATCGTCGTAGGTATTATCCTTGGTATAATAACAGCATTAATTTCCTCTGCAACGGTGAACACCTATATAGCAAATAGTGACTTAACAGGCACATCGCTGCAAGCGGTTAGAGCTTTTGTGGTCTCCACTTCCATCGGTGCAGCCTTCCTCAGGATCATTACGGTCCCACTCACATTTTTCATTGGAGTAGGCATCCAGTTCCTCCTTGCTAAAGCATTTAGTGGGCAGGGAACATTTTTGACTCAGAGCTACACCGCACTCCTCTACCAGGTACCAGTGTACATCGTTAGCAGCGTTCTCGGTCTGCTGGGCACCATTCCAGTAGCTGGCGGAATTATTGTTGGACTGATTGGACTGGCGCTCTTCATTTACAGTGTTGTACTGAACGTCTACCAGATTATGGCAACACATCGTCTTTCTGGAGGAAAAGCGGCGGGTGTTGTCCTTATTCCCTATGCAGTCTTGCTGTTCCTCTTCCTGTTATGTGGGCTCGCCTTTGGTGCACTCCTTCTAACCACATTACGCAACGTGCACTAAGCAACCTATTAACAGATTGATGTCGGAAGGGTAATTGTATGCTTTGACTCATACTTGATTAGTGATTATCTACACTGTAATTAGTATGAGAGAATAACTAAGAATAGAAAAGGATAAACTATCAATGGATGTTTCAGGTAGCAATAAAATTAAAGCGTCACGGCTGCAAGTATTTCAGGCACTTTTGAACCCGGAAGTACTCAAGAATAGTGTTCCTGGTTGTGAGTCTGCGGAGTTTGTAGATTTCCCAACAGGTCGTCAGCTCAAAATGGCTGTTTCACCTGACCTGCCGGGACTGAAGGGGCCTTACACCATTTATCTGCAGACAGGTGAAGTTATCGCACCTTCGCGCGTAGTCCTGATCACCGAGCCAACCAGCTCTCTTGGTTCTATCAAAGCAACATGCGCCGTTGATCTCAACGAAGTTGCAGATGGCACAGATCTCAACTACAATGCACATGCGGAGATGACAGGCAAGATCGCAGCCATCCCTGACATGATCCTCAAAGGTACAGTCAAAGGCGCGCTTGATCGTTTCTTCAAAAACTTCGAGAAACAGGTCAGCGGCATTCCTGCGTAGTGTATAGATAGTTGCAGATGAAGATGGACGGTCGTGTTTCGATCGTCCATCTTTTATTTGTCTTCTTGTCAGGCGGATTCACGGCGCATGGTGAACGTGCTCAGCATAATCATCAGCAGAGCGAATGCTAGCAAAGCACCTAATTGTCCAGAAATCTCGCTAATACTATCACCTTTCAACACCCAGGTTGACGCTCCCCACAGTGAGCAAAGCTGAGACCAGGAAGACCAGAGCGAGATTACCACTATAGTGGACGCGCAGAGCAAACACGACAAAGAGCAATATTACCAGGGATTGCACCAGAGCAAAGAGAGTAAATCCAAACACATAGCCAATCACTAACTCAGTACGCTTCAGCGGAGAGATCATCACGCGCTCTATCGTCCCTTGCGCACGCTCACGTAAGAAAGCGACCGAAGTCAGTAAGAAGACGAAAAAGAAAGAGAAGATACCAATAAACACAGGCGCAAGCGAGTCGTTCGAGGTATATTCAGGACCGCCATACAGGTAGTGGGGGTCTTGTACAGTAAACGGCGCGGTATTGAGTTGAGGAAGTCCACCCTGGGCCTGAGATTGTCCGAGTGCTGTGAGCGCAACGCCCAGTTGATGCAGAAAACCAGCGGTCAGATCGCGCATAGCACTTGCGACATTTGGGTCAGAGCCTTCCAGAACCGTCTGCACAGCAGGATTTTTGCCAATGAATACCTGTTGTGCAAAATCAGCAGGAAAGACGAGCGCGGCATCAGCATCGCCATTCTTCAAGGTTGTGTCCACCTGATCAGCATGGGTGGAAAGCACCTTCAATTTATCCGATCCTGGAAGTAGCTTATCAATGAGGATATTGACGCTGTCACTCCCCGTCCCGATTGGTCGCACTATTGCCAGCGTTCGTGTTGTGCTGTTAGCAGTGAGTACCAGGTAGAGCAGCGTCATAATCACGACAGGCACAACAAAGATCAGAGCAAGGGTTCGACGATCGCGCAGAACCTGGCGCACAATACGCGTGGTTAGAGCCATAATACGTGCGAAACTCATACCTGCACCTCCTTACGACTGGCAAAAAAGAGAAAGGCATCCTCCATGTTGTCTTTGCCCGAGAGACGCAGTATTTCATGCGGATCATCCTGCGCAAGAAGTTTTCCAGCGCGCAACAGGCCCAGGCGTGTGCAACGTACAGCTTCATCGAGATGATGAGTCGATACAATAATCGTCACCCCTTCTCGATTCAGTTGCGCAAAGTAATCCCAGAACGAACGGCGCAATTCAGGATCGACACCAACCGTCGGCTCATCGAGCAAGGCCAGGCGAGGATGATGGACAAGAGCGCAGGCAAGTGAGAGGCGCTGCTTCATACCACCACTGAAATTGCCCACCACATCATCGATGCGCTCGGCGAGATCCACCCGTTCGAGCATCTCCTGGATACGCTGGCGCTGCTCCTTCCCGCGCAGACCGTATACGCTACAGAAAAACTCTAGATTTTCCCTGGCAGTCAGATCATTGTAGAGCGCACTCAACTGCGTCATGTACCCCAGATGTGGCGCAACTCTGGAACTGGGCAAACGTTCGCCCAGCACGCTTATAGTGCCGCTCGTTGGTCGTAACAGTCCGACGAGCATACGAATAAGCGTTGTCTTACCCGAACCATTCGGGCCAATCAAGCCAAAGGTCTCACCCATATTGATCGTCATAGTGAGGTTGTCGATAGCCCGCAGTTTGCCAAATTGTTTCACTAGCTGGCTGATCACAACCATTGGCTCACCGTCACGATCTTTTTGTATCGCTTGCTCCCCCTGAGCGCTTGTATCTGCCATCATGCACCTCCCGATACACAACTCTATAGTATATTCACAGCCTTTATTAACTAACCAGACAATTAATAACAGATGCAAAAAATTAGCGTGGTTTCAGGCCATAGAGAACATTATCTACAATCGCGTTAGCTATCTGCTCCTGGGTAAGTAGCAATGCCACCGGATCGCGCAAGATCTGGCGACGCAGAACAAAGCCAACCATGCTTCCCAATAAGACCTGTGCAGTGAGTGATGCATCGCCCCGGCGGAGCTGGCCGCTCTCCACCTTAGAAGTAAGATAGTTGACCAGAAAAGCCAATGCCTGTTGAAGCATACTGACACCGATAGGCAGCATCTCAGGATTGTGAATAATTTCTGGTAGAAACACACGGATGAGGCGCACAAAGTCTTCGCTCTCCACGATTCCAAGCACCTGTTTCAACAGAAAGGGCAAAAATGTCTCTGGCGGGAGTTCCAACGTCTCTGGCGGTAGAGAGCGCAGCATTCCCAGGGGAGAACGACTCTCGATAATAGCCTTCATAACGGCTTCTTTACTCTCGAAATAATGGTAGATCAAGCCAGGCGTAATGCCAGCCTCGCGTGCAATATCTTTGTTCGTAGCGCGTGTAAAGCCCTTCTGCGCGAACACACGTATGGCCGCATCGAGAATCTGTTCGCGACGATCTTCTACCACTTTAGGCGTTCTTGCCATAACATCAAACCGTCCTTATGGCTATACAATTAATTGGCTGAATGATTAATTAAATTATAGAAGAGTACGGGAACAAAAGTCAAGTGAATCTAGCCATGAAAAGTAACAGGCTGGAAGCATAGAGCTTGAATGACAATTATTCTGACGGGACATTGAAGGAGCAGGTTAAGCAGAATATCAATGAAGAATAATTAGCAGGGCACCACTGAGGATGCCCTTTATAAACATACATATCAAAGATGTGCGCCATCGAACATCTAATGAAATGAACGTTACTATGAGACGAGATCGAAGGTTGCAACTCCGAGCACGCGCGCTAGCAAACGTACATGATAAGGTTGTGGGTCCACACGCCCGTTTTCCAGGTGAGTAATAGTATCACGACGGAGACCTGTCATATCCGCCAGTTGTCCAAGACTCAGGCCCTGGCGTTGACGAAGATGACGTAAGTTGGGAAGACCGCGTGGTTTCGCAACTTTCTCTTGTGTCGCTGCTTGTTTCATACGCCTCTCCTTTGAGGTATGGTCGTATCAATCATCCTCTCTAGCAACGCTGCTAGAAAAGCGCCTATTGCATGGGTTCAGGCATGCATTCAGCTTATCCTACGCTATGTAGCATACCAGATGGAGCAGGTCATTGTCCAGTAATGTAGAGCTACTAAGCTCAGACATTACGACAGCACATCATTACTTTAGACCCATATCAAGGATCAACAGTTCTATCAACATGAAGATGTATCTTTGCAGTCGAACCGGGCCAGGTTGACTGACCCACAACGCTCCAGGATGAACCATCAGGACCATCCAGGTAGACCACATCACCAGCGAAAAACTTTCTAGAGTCGTCGTAAGTAATCAGCTCATCAACCTGATTGCCCAGATGAACAGCGCGTCTCACATTAAAGAGTACCATCGAGGACGCAATATTCTGCAAGACACTACCATTAATGCTATCGCGCTGATCACCCACGACCCAGAAGACAATACCATCATGCTCATAGATCAGTTCGCTACGTTCACCAAAGACCCATGCCTGAGAAACCTTCGTTGTTTGTCCCCATTGTCCATCAACGTAGATAGCAACCTGTCCCTGTCCATCATTATTTATCTTTATTTCGTGAGCAGCATCAGTCTGCACAACCTGGAGTACCTTCCCGGTAGGTTTGAACTCGCGAATAGTGATGCGACCGGTACCGTGTGGTTTCACGCCTGGAAGCAAGTAGTCATAGCTAAATTCAACAACGGGACCATCGGCCCAACGCAGATCAGGATTATTGTAGAGAGAAATTCCGGAAAAAGAATAATTATCGGGTAGAGATTCTGGCCAGTACATAGAGAACTTGAGTTGTTGCTGTACATCTAGCAAGCTTATCTGCTTCGGCTGGAGATCAGAAGAATTCTGAGTACTCTGAGAGCTAGAGGCAGAGGAAGTGAATCCGCCGGGATAGCCAGATACCTGGAGCACTCCACTATGTGCGCCAGACCATAGGATTGCCAGACCAGCGGCAAATGAATTACCCGTAGCGATCATAGTTACGAGCATGAAGAGCATACATGCTGCGACAAGACCTATAGCCGGTCGTCGCAGCGGCAGAGCGCTTCCTATCGAATGAAGAGATGATTTGGGCGAACGAAAAAGACGACGACGCAACTTCAGCCGACGAAAGACACGGGCATAGGTTTTCTGCTCAAACCCTCGCTCTACAGCCTGGAAACGTGGATTTTCAGCCTCTAGCAAGGTTTGAGCAAAATAGGGAGGGATCTCCTCATCATGTAAAGAGAATAGGCTTCCCAACTCCTGTGCAAAGGCAATATCTTCCGTGGAGAAATCATCCGGAAGGCCCCTCTCTTGTAAAGAGAGAGGAGAGAGATCATTCTCAGCTCCGGATGGTTGCCCATCAAATTCGCTCATACTCATGTATATGCTCCTTGAGCGCTTCGCGTAAGCTTTTCCGCGCTCGCCAGAGTCGCGTATCAACAGCGTGACGGGTCAGACCCGTTTTCGCTGCCAGTTCCTCCGTACTGGCGAACTTAAAGTAACGCTGATAGATCAGGTAGCGGTCAAGCTCAGGCAACGTCGCCAAGGCAAGGCGCAGTTCCTCGCGCCTCTCGCTCTGCTCTAACAAATTCTCCATACTCGCCTCTGGATGCGGTGGAAGAGTGACCCTGTTGTTGTCATGCTCATAGTTCCAACCAGCAGACCTGCGTCCCCCGGCACTCTCTGCCGAGCTCCATTGGCGGCTTTCATCAGCCGACTGCAAATTATGCGTCTGGCGGCGTAGCAACTGGCGACGGCGATCAAGAGCGATATACTTCGCTCGCATCGTCAACCATGTGCGTAACGTACCGCGCCCGGCATCGAAGGTATCAATCTCTTGCCAGACAGCAACGAAGAGGTCATTGACACACTCTTCGGCATCCTGAGCAACACCAATACCATCTAAGACTATGCGAATAAAATAAAATATTTCACGAGAATACCGGGAGATGAGTGTTTCCAGGGCCTCTGGATCACGTCCTAGTAACCGCAGAGCAAGGTCATCATCTGACCAGTCATGTCGCACCATCCATCGCTCCTTGAGGATCTACGTATATCTCTTTTTTAAAATAGCCGCTGGGCACCTTACTTGTGGCATTTCTGGCAAGACGACTATGTATGAGGAGAAGAGACATACCTGATCGGTGGTATACTCGCCATCACTATGATAAATATACGTCATTAGAGATATATATCTCTCACAGGAGTGGCTTCCTATCATTTTGCTTAAAACAACGATAAAAGTCAAGGGCTCTTGCACATTATGACAGTTATCGCTACTTATTGGGATAGGACGTTTGGGAATCCCAACAAGTCACGTTGGGACCCTCGGGTGCAGTGTTTACGTGCTATAATAGCTCCTACTAAAGCGTTGAAAAAGGAGGGATTCGATGACCTTTTCTATTGTAGCACGTGATCCTGAAAAAGACGAGTCAGGTTTAAAGACCAGCTAAACACTCAGCGGCGCGAAAACCGTCTGCGATAACTCAGAACGATAGAGTAATTGCAGGTTCTTGATAGCAGCAGATGGCACTTGCGGGAAAACGATCGTTCCGCTGCGCGCACTACCAGCAGCAACTGTACCGAAGAAATCATTACTCATATCAGGCTGCAAGCCGAACATGTCACCTTCAGCGCCAACCAACTGATAAGACGTTGCCAGGTTCTTAATATTCTTGCCGCCGGTATTCTTTACTGTTATCTTCAGCGCAATCGTTGTAGAGTCGGCTGTATTCCCGGCCTGTTTGCTCACACTCTCAATCACAATCGTACGATCTGAGAGCGTTAACTGTTGGGCTCCAGAACTGTCACCAGGAACAGGAGTTGGAGATTGAATGACTATAGGACCCGTGCCTGAATTGTTCGTGCCAACGGTAGGTGTGGAAATAACCGTAGAAACGGCACTCCCATCGGAACCTTTCGAAACTGTTGGAGTAGACGAATTACTTACATTACCAGAGGTGCTCCCAAACAGGCCACAACCGGCCAGTAAAAACACTGCTACGAGCAGTGTACTCAAGAGTACGGAATTTCGATACTTACGACACATCTTCATCTTCTCTCTTACAATATATAAATATATATTTCCTTCTTTGGCTGTATTATCTTGAAAATAAAGTGCCGTGTCAACACAGCTAGTACTTCTGACCAGGCTAAGGAAAGGTGTTATATCAGGCAAGCCATCGAGAACTATCACCAGGGTAAATGGTTTGATAGTTTTGGCTGGTCGTACCAACGTTAGTAAAGGACTATGCTGGACACGATGTATTCAAGCGTGCTATCATCAAAAAACAAGAACGTACAACACATACAGCGAGGAGTCTGGAAATGCAGATAGGGGTCACCTTCCCACAGAACGAGATCGGCGCGGACCCGGTAGTAATTCGCGACTATGCTCAAGCAGCTGAAGGTACAGGTTACAGCCACCTTATCATATATGACCATGTTCTGGGCGCAGACGTTACGAACCGTCCAGGCTGGCGAGGCTATACCTATCAGAATATGTTTCACGAGCCATTTGTGCTCTTTGGCTATCTTGCCGCATTAACGAAACTGGAGCTGGCTACGGCTGTTATTATCCTCCCACAGCGGCAGACAGTCCTCGTCGCCAAGCAAGCCGCGGAAGTGGATGTGCTCACAGGCGGCAAAATGCGTCTCGGTGTGGGCGTAGGCTGGAATCCGGTGGAATATGAAGGACTGGGCATGGACTTCCACACACGCGGGCGCGTTCTAGAGGAGCAGATCGACGTATTGCGCCAGCTCTGGAGTAAGGAAGTTATCACCTACAAAGGTCGCTTTCACACCATCACGGAGGCAGGTATCAATCCGCTTCCTGTACACCGTTCCATCCCCATCTGGACAGGCGGAAGTGCGGATGCAGCGTTGCGCCGTACCGCGCGTATCGCCGACGGCTGGTTTCCACTGGGTCAGCCAGACGAGCAGATGAAGGAGAGAGTCGAACGGCTGCGGGGCTATATTAAGGATGCAGGCCGTGATCTCAGCACGTTTGGCATTGAAGCACGCGTGAACGTCAGTGATGGTGGTCTCGATGAGTGGGTGCGCCAGACTGAGAAGTGGCGAGAACTGGGCGCAACACATATCTCTGTCAATACTATGGGCGCTGGTTTCAAATCACCTGCTGAGCACATCGAGGCTATACTGCGCTATAAAGAAGTTGTTATCCACTGAATCATTAGACATTAATACACACCCCTACCGCTATGGTAGGGGTGTGTATTAATGTCTAGCGCATGTTCAACATCGGGATCTTCGAGACGGTCCAGCGATCATTCGGGCTGGCAACCTCGAACTGGACCATTGAGATGGCATCAGTGGGACAGCGCACAATGCACAGACCACAGCGAATGCACTTCTCTTCGTCGATGATCATGTCGGCACCACCACGCCAGGTCTCAGCGCTCTGATGCATGGGATCGCCCTTGACGACGCGCGAGAGACCTTCCATGCTGATGCAGTCATAAGGACAGATGTCGACACAGCCAGAACAAAGAATACAGATCGATGGGTCGATCATGATATTCAACTGGCATTGCAGGCAGCGGCGAGCCTGGACAACCGCCTCTTCAGCCGTGAAGCCGGTCTCGGTCTCGCGGGTATTGCTGAAGCGCTGCTTAAGCGGAAGCGATGGCATCATCTGGAACGGGATCGACTCGTAGTTGTCGACCATGCCGCGTCGGTAATCGGGCAGTTCAACCTCTTCCGCTGCCTCAGCAGGCTTATCAACACCGCCAAGATAGCGATTGATGGCACCAGCAGCATCGCGTCCATCGCCAATTGCGGAGATCAGGTTGCGCGATCCCAGCGTGTAGTCACCACCTGCAAAGAGGCCAGGATAATTTGTCATCCAGCTATCGAAGCTAACCAGTGGGATACCGTACTTGTCGACCTCAAGGCCAAGTTCCTCAGCCTGCAGCCACGATGCATCGCTATACTGACCGAATGCCGGAATTACCGTATCAACCTCGATCTCGAACTCGCTACCCTTGATAGGAATCGGGCGACGGCGCCCACCTGCGTCGGGATCACCAAGAGTGTTGCGTACAAAGCGGACGCCGCTGGCATGCACGCCATCTTTCGTCAAAACGGCGGTCTGCGTCACAAGATACTGGAACTCAACGCTCTCTAGCATGGCCTCGTCAACTTCGTATTCATCGGAAGGCTGCTCTTCTTTCGAGCGGCGATACATAACATAGACCTTCTCGGCACCATAGCGGATCGAGGTGCGGCAGCAGTCCATAGCGGTGAAGCCTGCACCCAGTACAGCTACACGCTTGCCAATAAAGGCCGGCTCGCCGTAGTTGGTCTTCTCCAGCAGGCGGATACCATCCTCAACGCCCTTCAGGTCCGCCCCAGGAATAACCTTACCATCGGGACCCGTCAGCGCATTAGGAATGTAACAGCCAGCCGCGATATAGACAGCGTCGTACTGTTTCAGTAGATCGCTCAGTTGTACATCGCGACCGACTCTGACGTTATACTTGACTTCGACGCCGATATCCTCCATGTACTCGTCGCACTCTTCGCGCGTTACGTCACGTGGGAGACGCCAGACAGGGATACCATTAACCATTACGCCGCCACCGGTCGGATACTGTTCGTAGATCGTCACGGGATAGCCCATCTCGCGTAGATCACGAGCACAGGCCAGGCCAGCCGAGCCAGCGCCAATGACCGCAACCTTTTTATCCCTGGTTATTGGCGGTCGCTCAGCATGGTGACGATATTCGCGGTGGTCAGCAGCAGCGCGCTTCAACCAGCAAATGGCAATCGGCTTACCATCAATTTTATTACGGCGGCAGACGGGTTCGCAGGGACGCGCACAGGTACGTCCAAGCACACCAGGAACAACATTGGCCTTACGGTTCAGCAGATATGCTTCATCGAAACGGGCCTGCGAAATTAAACCTATGTAAGTAGACACGTCCGTATGGGCCGGACAGCCTACCTGACAGGGGATATTTGTTTGATACCAGTCCGGGCTGACGGTCACCGACTGGTAACGTGATTCTAAATCCTTATCGGGATCAATCATCATAAAAACCCTTTCCTGAGCATCCTGCGTTTGAGACCAATAGTGTGGTGTTCTAGCGCATGGAACAGGGGAGACGCTACTGGCTTACGCCGCGACGATGACCTGTTTTAAATAAGTCCCAACCACCAGGCCTATGGTTGGGAAGAAACACAATAGCATTATTGATGTGCATTGTAACGCACGTTAAAGATAATTTTCCTTATCAAATTATAGCATAGCCTCGCAATCAGTAACAAGCACCATTTCAGACCCGTAGAGGCATACCTTGCGTGTGCCGCGCGTCCGCGATGCAGATGTAATCTTCCGTAGAGGCATGCCTTGCGTGTGCCGCGCGTCCCCAGGAGACGTTTTCCTGGACCTCAGAACGCGCGGCACACGCAAGGCATGCCTCTACGGGGTAAGATATACTGAGGCAAAAATCTCTATACATCAGAAAGGAATACATTACTATGCCCTATAACGAGAACGCTTCTTCCGCAAAGACGCCGCAGGTGACAGGGCCACGCGTCATACGTGCACCACGAGGCAACACACTCTCATGCAAAGGCTGGCAGCAAGAAGCAGCCATGCGTATGCTCATGAATAATCTTGATCCTGATGTGGCGGAGCGACCAGATGACCTGGTAGTCTATGGGGGTTCTGGGCGTGCAGCACGTTCCTGGGCAGCATTCGATGCGATTGTACGTTCACTACAGAAACTGGAGAACAACGAGACGTTGCTGGTTCAATCGGGCAAGCCGGTGGGTATTTTTCGTACACATCCAAATGCACCACGCGTCTTGATCGCGAACTCGAACCTGGTACCACATTGGGCCAACTGGGATGAATTCCGCCGCCTGGAAGCGCTTGGCCTGACGATGTATGGACAGATGACGGCGGGTTCGTGGATTTATATTGGCTCACAGGGTATTGTGCAGGGAACCTACGAGACATTCGCCGAGGCTGCACGGCATCATTTTGGCGGCTCGCTCAAAAGCAAATTTATTCTGACGGCAGGACTGGGCGGCATGGGCGGTGCCCAACCACTGGCGATCACGATGAACGAAGGCGTCTGCCTTGCCGTGGAGATGGATGCCAGCCATATTCAGCGCCGCCTGGATACGGGTTACTGCGACGAAATAGCCAGCACACTGGATGAAGCATTGCACCAGGTACGCGAAGCCTGCAACCAGGGTCAGCCGCTCTCTATTGGCTTGATCGGTAACGCGGCTGAGGTCTACCCGGAACTGGTACGGCGTGGCATCACCCCGGACCTGGTGACCGACCAGACATCTGCACACGATGCCCTCAATGGCTATATTCCTGCCGATCTCACGCTGGATGAGGCCAATGAATTGCGCACACGCGATCCACACACATATATCAAACGCTCATTAGATTCGATGGTGACGCATGTGCGCGCGATGCTAGAGATGCAGAATAAGGGAGCCATCGTCTTTGATTATGGCAACAATCTACGTGGACAGGCGCTGGCAGCAGGAGAGACGCATGCCCTCGATTTCCCAGGTTTCGTCCCGGCGTATATTCGACCACTGTTCTGTCGTGGTAAAGGTCCTTTCCGCTGGGTTGCGCTTTCCGGTGATCCCGAAGATATTTACAGAACCGACGAAGCTATTCTTAAACTCTTCCCGGAGGATCACGCGCTCAGGCGCTGGATTACGCTCGCCCGGCAAAAGATTCACTTCCAGGGTCTGCCCGCCCGTATCTGCTGGCTAGGCTATGGCGAGCGCGCCAGGGCAGGACTGGCCTTTAACGAACTCGTGGCTCAAGGTATCGTCAAGGCACCAATCGTGATTGGACGTGACCACCTGGATAGCGGCTCCGTAGCCTCGCCCTATCGGGAAACCGAGGCCATGAAAGACGGTAGCGACGCCATCGCCGACTGGCCCCTGCTCAATGCCCTGTTGAATACGGCATCGGGCGCGACGTGGGTCTCCATCCATCACGGTGGTGGGGTAGGCATCGGCTACTCCATCCATGCCGGGCAGGTGATTGTGGCCGATGGTACACCGCAGGCAGCGCGGCGGCTGGAGCGAGTGCTGACCAACGATCCTGGCACCGGCGTGATGCGTCACGTCGATGCCGGGTATGAAGAAGCCATAGAATGCGTCCAGGAACGCGGGGTGAAGATACCGATGTTGTAGTTGAACCTTTCTTCGTTTTGGATTCGAGGGCGGCCGCAAGGTTTCCCTCTCCCTATTTTTAGGGCCGTTTATACAACACCATCAAAATAGAGCATCGTAGAGTAGACTACCGATCGCGTCGGCCCCCGATGCCGTTTTTATCCATGTATGGATAATTTTCATTCCGATTTCTCTCTCCTACCCAATGCTACTTTCGCTGGTTTAGTGGTCCTACTGGGTTTACCAACGGTCTCTTCTGACCACTGTTTATCGTGGTCATGCGGAGTGGTGCGAGTGCCTTGCATGATGGTTCACATTTGGGGTGTCTCATGTCGGTCGGGTTCTGACGAAGACCCATGCAGCTACCAACCCGAGGACGAGGACTCCTCCGGCGATCACAAAGGCGAGATGCATACCTGAGAGGAACGTCTGCTGATTGCCCACCAGCGTTCCTAGGATCGCGACCCCTATGACGCCGCCTACCTGCCTGCTCACATTCAGCATGCCCGATGCTATCCCTGATTGTGCTCTGGGTGCATGCGAAATCGCCGCCTCGGTCATGGCCGGTAAGACGGAGGCCAGCCCGAAACCCAAGACGGCCAGCAGACACGCCAGAAGCCCGTAGCTGGTTTGGGTATCAACTATCACCAACCCAAAGCAGCTCAAAGCGCTGAGGAGCAGACCAATGATCATCACGCGTTTCGCCCCGATGCGGGGCATGAACCCGCCTGAGAGCGAGGTCGCCAGGAGGGCACAGCCAAATGAAGGAAGCAGTGCCACTCCCGTCAGAGAGGGCGAATAGTGTTTCACCTGTTGCAGGAACAGACTCATGACAAAAAGGAAGCCCGTGAACGTAAAGGTCTGGCAAACGGCGACGACATTGGGGTTCTCGGACCAGTTTGGTGGAGGTCGCTTGTTATGTGGTAAAATAAAAAGGTAAACGCCTCTTGGCAGCATTTCTTTCACGGAGGATTCCCTTGTCTCTACATACCCTCTTTCCGCATCTGCGCGGCTTCCGCTTGCTTTCCTCCAGCAGAGAGACCAAACGCCTGATCCTCACCTGTGAACGGGTGACGCCGAGCGCCCTTTGTCCAGTGTGTGGCACTGCCGCTCATCGGATCCATAGCCGCTATCAACGTACGATCTGGGACCTGTCGGTGCAGAATGTGCAAGTCCTCCTGCAGCTGCACGTCCGCAAGTTCTACTGTGATCGCTCTGACTGTCCGCGGCGCATCTTCACTGAGCGGCTTCCCCAGATCACTTCGCCCCATGGTCGCTTTACCTTTGGTCTGCGTCAGTTCCTCGGTCAACTGGGTCGGGAACAGGGCGGGGCATCGGGCGCACGCAGCGCCACACTCCAGGGGTTGCAGGTGACTACGCGAGCGATCTTACGTTTCATGCAAGCCCTTCCGCTCCCTGCCATCGCTCCTCCACGGGTCATTGGTCTGGACGAGTGGGCCTGGAAGCGCGGTCAACGCTATGGAGCTCTTGTCGTGGATCTGGAACGCAAGAAGCCGATTGCCTTGCTACCTGATCGCTCGAAGCCGACGGTCGTCCAATGGCTGAAACGCTACCCAACCATCAACATCGTGGCCCGCGATCGGAGCAAGGAGTTTGCTGCCGCTATCACTGAGGCCCTTCCCCACGCCCAGCACGTAGCCGATCGCTGGCACGTAGCGAAAAATCTGACCGAACACCTGGATAAGGTCGTTTCTAGACGCTGGAAACAACTGACCAAAGCTGGAGGTGAAACCCAGATGCCACCCGAACCTCTTCCCGTTTCTACTCCAGCCCGTCGGCCCCGCCAGGCTGCAGGTTCAGCACGCTATCAGCAAGTGCTCGCGCTCGTTCAGGCAGGTCTTACAACAAGGACCATTGCCAAGCGGCTGGGAGTGGGGCAACGGACGATCCAGCACTGGCTGGCACAAGAACATGGTCCCTATGCGGGGCCTCGCAAACCGCGACGCAGCCCGCTCGATTGGTCGACGCGCTATCTGCGGCAGCGCTGGGAGGTGGGCGAACGCAACGGCACGGTTCTTTGGGAGGAGTTGAAGGCCAAAGGCTACACGGGATCGAGCCGCAGTGTCTATCGGCGTCTGGCCAAATGGCGCGAGCATCCACGCTTGCTTGCTTCGCTGGAGTCAGTCCCTCGCTCGCCCTTCGAAGACGTCACCCCAGGGAAGGTCGTCGGGTGGATGCTGGCCAGTCCAGGGAAGCTCCGCCCAGAGGCCGAGGCACTGCTGGATCAAATCACGCAGATGGATGGCACCCTCGCGCAGGCACGAGAGCTGACTCACGGCTTCTTGGACCTCATTGGCCACCACAGCGGTGAAGGACTCGACGCCTGGCTCAAGGACGTGCGTGCCTCCACGGTCCGGGAATTCCTCACCTTTGCCCGCAGTGTCGAGCGTGACAAAGCCGCGATTCGGGCGGGACTCACGCTTCCCTACAGTACCGGGCCTGTGGAGGGACACATCAATCGCCTCAAACTCATCAAACGGCCAGCGTATGGTGGAGCTGAGCTTTCTTACTTGCAACACCGCTTCTTGCCAGCTGCCTGATCGATGTGGTCTGCGAAAGTTTGCACCAGTGAACCAGGAAGCGCGAGAGGTCGTTGGTGATCCGTGGTCGAACACGCTTGGAGGGAGAGATGTGTAGGACAACGACTCGGATTCTTTTTGCACCGGTGCTTCCTCCCAGTCTCATCACTGTAGGCCATGGCTCTACTCTCCTTTCAAGCAGAGCATCAGAGCGTCCTGACGCATAATCAGCAACCTGCGCAGTAGAGAAGACTTCATAATAACCTTCGACTCATCCCTATCACCGCGTAAAATAGCCTCTATACAGTTCTACTCAAAAACAGAGGCTGGAATAGCTAGAACGGGTTCGTATATGGTAGAGGCGGGTCTTGCACCCGCCTTGATAGCTTGTGTTTGCATTTGCAACGGCCACCGTTTAAAATGGAGGCATCAAGAATCGAGGTGAGATATGACTAACCCTATCTTCGGCGCTGACTACTACCCTGAGCATTGGAGTACCGAACGCTGGCCGATTGACGCCAAACTCATGCAGCAAGCTGGCATCAACACCGTGCGGCTGGCCGAGTTTGCCTGGTCGCGGCTGGAACCAAAAGAAGGTTTTTTCGACTTCGCCTGGCTAGACGAAGCCATTGAGATTTTCATGGCCCATGGCATACGGGTCATACTGGGCACGCCAACAGCCGGCCCTCCCGCATGGCTGATTTCAGAACATCCCGAAATCTTGCCTGTCAACGAAGACGGGCAACGGGCTGGCTTCGGCATGCGCCGCCACTACTGTCCCACACAACCTGCCTTCCATACCGCAACACGCCGCATCGTCGAAGCCATAGCCGAACACTACCACCAGCATCCCGCAGTCTTTGCTTGGCAAATAGACAACGAGTCTGGCCACATCGCCAATGGCAACCGCTGTCATTGCTCCTCATGTCGCACCGCCTTTCAGCAGTGGCTACAGCAGCGCTATGGGAGCCTTGAGCGTCTCAATTCCGAATGGGGCACCGTCTTTTGGAGCCAGGAATACACCGCTTGGGATCAAATTCCCGCGCCATTACGCAATGGAGGACCGGGAAGGATTGGATCAGCACACAATCCCGGCCTCTACCTGGACTTCGCCCGCTTCACCTCTGATAGCTGGGTGCGCTATCAACGCCTTCAGGGAAGCATCTTGCGCGAACGCTGCCCGCAGCACCAAATCACGCATAATCTGATGGGCCTCTTCCCGTATGTAGATTATGTAGCTCTGGCAAAAGACCTCGACATCGTCTCCTGGGACAATTACCCACGTCTGCCCTCGATTTTCTCCACTGGCGGATTGAGCGTCAACCGCGTTGCGATGGCGCATGACCTGATGCGCAGCCTCAAGGGTCGCACCTTCTGGATGATGGAGCAGCAGGCAGGACCGAGTGGTTGGGGAGTACTCTCGCCCACGCCTTTACCCGGCGAGATTCGTCTCTGGACATTGCAATGCGTAGCGCACGGAGCTGAGGGTATTGTCTACTTCCGCTGGCGTACCTGTCGCGTGGGAACTGAGCAATACTGGCACGGCATTCTCCCACATGACGGCAATCCTGGGAAGCGCTATGAAGAGGTGCATCGCACCGGAGAAGACCTAGAGCGCTTAGGTACTCTTCTCACTGCGTCTCTGCCTGCCGAGGTAGCCATCCTGCGCTCCTACGACGTACTCTGGGCACTCGAGGCCCAACCAACAGCTGAGGGACTTTCCTATGATGACCAGATCAGTCGCTACTACCGGACGCTGTGGCGTCGCAATAGAGCAGTCGATGTCGTCACCGAAGACCTGCCTTGGGAATCATACAAGCTCCTCATCGCCCCATGCCTCTTTGTCGTGCGGAGTGACCTCCCTGCACGACTCCGTTCCTGGGTCGAAGCTGGAGGAACGCTCGTATTGACATTCCGCAGTGGAGTCAAAGACGAAAACAACCAGGTTGTCGATCTGCCGCTCCCTGGTCGGTTGCGAGACCTGGCTGGCGTACGAGTTGTTGACTACACCGCCCTCCTTCCGGTAGGAGGTGGAGACCCTCATGGCGGCTCCGAAAGCCTGGAATTCCTCATAGACGGCATGTCACATCTCGTAGGTGCTGATATCTGGATGGATGAACTGGAAGTGAACGGTGCAGAGGTGCTTGCCAGGTATCGTGGTGAACCATTTGAAGGAGCCCCGGCAGTGATCATTCACCACGTTGGTGCTGGACACGTCATCTACGTAGGTACCTCGTTGGATGACGTTGGGCAAAATCTATTCATGGAGAAGGTGCTAACCGTGGCAAAGGTCACGCCAGGAGTGCCATCACCGGACAATGTAGAGATAGTACGCCGTGTCCATGACGGTATTGATCACTGGTTCGTACTCAACCATAACACGTCTGCCCAAGAAGTCACACTGCCATCGAGCGGGATAGACCTGCTCAGTGGCAAGGTCATCTCTGGCCCTGTCGTGGTGAATGGCCGTGATGCGCTCGTCGTGCGCAGTAATGCTAATGTCGACTGAACTTACTGCTGGATCAGTTTCTGCAAGTGGAGAATGGTATTCCAATTTCGTGCTGTTCCAACTGTTTTCATCTTTTTCTCAAGAAAATTATGGGAGAGTTTTGAGCGTCCAATGCCATTCGGATAATAGATAGACACTTCTTTGCCGATGATGAAGAGTTCTTCAGGGCCGACAGACGTCTTGAGAAGATCTTCCTGTGCGGTAGCGTCGGGCAAGCTACCAGAAACAGAACGACAACCCATTTTGACCCTTTGCTTTGTTAGCTCGGTGTGACTAAAACCATCATGTGGCTCTTGGATCACCCTGTGGAGAATCTGCTCTGACCAGAGCCACTCTTTCTCGTTCCCAGGCTGACCTGGTTCTCTTTCTTCTCACCAAACGGGTCGGAGAACCGACATTGGTGGCAGAGAACGTTCTCTCTTGAAACAGTGCCAATGGAAGCATGAGATGGCTGGTTGTCTTTTCTCTCAAAAGTAAGAACAGGAAGAAGAGCACACTTCCTGTATACGCCGCAAGAATAAGCGGAGACGTGATTCCCAGGCTGTTCCCTTCAATCAATGCAAAGGTCAACATTCCCAGGGCGAGTACACTTGCCACTTGACCCGGAAGATCAAGGCTTCGTCCTCCCTGTGGCGTCGATGGAGCAATAGAACGGGCGGTGAGCAGAAAGCCGAGGATGCCGATGGGCAGATTGATCAGGAAAATGCTGCGCCACCCAAACACATTGACCAACAGGCCCCCAAGGAGAGGACCAGAAAGGGCCCCGATGCTTGCGACTGCCGCCCAGATGCCAATCGCTTGCGCCCGTTTCCGTGCATCAGTATAGATCGTATTTAAGAGCGCGAGCGAATTAGGAACAAGCAGAGCTGCGCCAAGCCCCTGAAAGGCGCGTGCGATCTGCAAGACCAGGAGCGTTGGAGCAAGGCTACACAGCGTTGACGCCAGCGTGAAGAGGGCAAAACCGACTAAAAAAATGGTTCTGCTTCCTCTTCTGTCGCCGAGGGCTCCACCAGTCAGCAGAAAACTGGCGAAGACGAGGGCATATCCATCCACAATCCATTGCAGCCCGGTCACATTTGCGCTCAGATGCTCCTTGATATCGACCAATGCGACATTCACGATGGTGACGTCGAGAATCGTCATGAAGTAGCCAAGACAGATCGCCAGAAGTGGTATCATCGTCTGTCTTCTTGTCTGTTGAGTTGCCTGTTGAGATGGTGTCGTGATCATTTACTTCTCTTTCACATCAGAGGGTCAACGCTTCCTCCCTTCCGGGGGACACAGCCTTTCCTGCTATCACGCTCGTCCTCTGAGATATCGTCGTCGGAGCTCGTAGACCGCATCAGGTTCCAGGAGCTCCGGCACCGTCAATGACGTGCGGTAATGGATTACATTGCTGCCTGGTGGGTGGCCTGCCAACTCCGGCCGAGGCCCAGTTAGCCGGTCCGCGGCATACGTTCATTTGACGGCTGTCATCTTCTTTACTGATGACCGACGATGGGATGCGGCACATACGGCTCTTCCAGGTATGCGACCTCTTCCTGGGTCAGTTTCACGGACAGAGCGCCGACGGCATCTTCCAGATGCGTGATCTTCGTTGCCCCGATGATAGGCGCCGTCACCGGCTTCTTCTGTAATAGCCAGGCAAGCGCGATATGAACGCGCGGAACCCCATGCTTTTCCGCGATTTCCGCGACCCGCTTCACGATCTGTTGATCGGTTTCGGAACGAAGCGTGTGATCCTTCGACCAGTCACGCGTCAATCTTCCGGATGCGAGTGGACTATACGGGATCACCCCGATCTTCTCCTCGCGGCACAGCGGCAGCATCTCCCGCGAGACGAAGCGGGTCCACCCATGCTTCTCGGCGACATGCAGCGCCTTCTGGAACTGCCACGCGAACATGGCGGAGGCACCGATATATCGGGCCTTGCCAGCCCTCACCACGTCATGCAGTGCTTCCATCGTCTCCTCGATGGGGGGTTGGTAATCCCAGCGATGGATCTGGTAGAGGTCCACGTAATCCGTCCCAAGCCGCTTCAGGCTTTTGTCGATCTCGCTCAGGATCGCCTTGCGCGAGAGCCCGGCGCCATTGGGTCCGTCATGCATTTTGCCGTGCACCTTGGTGGCGATGACGACCTCGTCCCGATTGGC
>WNFY01000636.1_pt1 | contig 31864 bp, 27 predicted proteins | sample 5400091 | NCBI WGS metagenome assembly WNFY01 (sample SAMN13153364, study PRJNA577476) | soil metagenome | isolation source: 60 cm soil or saprolite under grassland replicate 1 | place: USA:California | collected 2016-06-15 | reverse complement strand
GGCCTGGGGGCGTATCGCCAGATAGGCCCGCCCGCAGGCGGGCCACGGTGACCTGGTGCAGCAGCGCGGTGAACCGCGCATCCTTGTCCCTACGCGCTACCTCTCGCACACGGTCCAGCCCGCTTGGCACGTCTGGCCCGGCGCTGCGTCCGGGACGTGTCGGCCTGTCCGTGCTCCCCTTGGCCAGGCCCCTTTCCTCCAGCGCCTCCACCACCGGTCGCCCGGCTTTGTTCGGCACCTTCGCAGGTACTATGGGCCTGTCCGACTTCCCGTGATCGTGCATCCCAGGATTACCGCCTCAGCGTTCCCTGGGCGGCCCGCCAGGTGATCACCCCGACGGGCGAGCACGGGACCTCCCGGTTCTCGCGCACGGAGTTTCCGTGCATGCCATGGTTCTCCGACCGCGCGGGGTCCGCCGGCGGCTCGCGCACTATCGCCGCTGACGGTGTTGCCTTCCGCTCTGCGTTACGGCGTCGGCACCCCGGTGACGCACATTTCGCGGCTCTATAGCCCGGCCTGCACGTACCCCTGTCAACGCTTCGCTGCGCCCTCACGGGCCACCAACGCATGACTCGGGGCCATCGTGGTTCGCTACTCCTTCGATGTAAGGCTCTTTCATCCTCAACTCCGTGCCGGTTTATCCCGGCGCTTTCAACGCGTAGTGCATGAAAACGTTAGCCAGCAAGGGGGAAATCGGGGATCCCTGTGGCGTCCCCTTCTCCCGAGCGACCAGGGTCCCGTCCGGCATCTGCATCGGGGGCTTTCAGCCACCGCGCGATGTAGAGCAGGGCCCATCGCTCCTGGGTGTGGTGCGCTACCGCCTTGAGTAGCAGATCATGTGGAACGCTGTCGAAAAAGGCCCGAACATCAAGATCTAAAATCCAGCCCTGCTTCCAGCAGCGTCGACGTATCACCGCCAGCGCGTCATGGGCGGAGCGCCCAGGACGGTAGCCGTAACTGTCCGGGTGGAAGATCGGCTCCAACTTCTCCTCCAGCAGCATCGCTGCCGCGGTCTGGGCGATGCGGTCCGCCACATTGGGCACACCCAACACCCTGACCCCCTGATCCTTCGGTATCTCCACCGCGCGCACCGGCGCGGGCAGGTAGCTGCCCGCGCTCATCCTGTTCCACAGCTTGTAGAGGTTGTTCCTGGCCTGGCTGTCGAACTCGGCGATGCTCACGGCGTCCACGCCCGGCGCCCCTTGATTGGCCCGGACCCGCTCCCACGCCCCATAGACGAGGCGCTTGTCGATCTCAAACGACTTCACCTTCGGCTGTGGCCCACCCATCAGCTCCTCCCCCATCGGGTTGGCCGCTGGGCGACCTGGCCTGCCCGGCCCCTTCGCTCCAGCCCCATTACAGGACCTTCATCACTACTATGAGCCGGTCCGCCCCTGTGCCTCGCGGTACTCTGCCCCTCACGGTTTCCGCCGCTCGAAGGTCTCCCTCTCGCGACCAGCCCACATCGCTGGCCATCGGTATCGAGGCGACAGGTTCTCCTGTTCCATGCCAGCGCCTGCGACGAGCTCACGCCACCTTTACACCGAGCACCACCGGGTCCACACGCAGGTCGCTCCCCGGCTGAGGCACGCCACACCGGCACGCCTTTGTCCCAGAGGTTCGGCACATCCTCCGGTTTCGATGCCAACCTTGCCGATTTCGATGCGTCAGCAGTGGTTCACACACGTTCGTCTTCTCGTCGCTCACCTGACCCGCTGACAGCGGGCCTTTTCCACAGTCGCTTCCCACCCCGGCTCTTGACCGGCATGACACTGCGGCGGTTTGGGCTCTCCGCCTGCACGGCGAACCCGAAGGACCTACCTCCATCACTGGCACAGCACGGTTCGTGCCGACGATCTTCTACATCGCCGCCACTCTCCTTTCAGGACACACTGCCGACGTCGGCATAACGTGCACCTGCTGCGCAACAGCTTCCGCTACGCCAGCCGGCGGGACTGGGCCGCCATCGCCCGCGATCTCAAGCCGGTCTACACCGCCGCCAACGAGGCCGAGGCCTTGGAGCGGTTCGCTGAGTTCAGCGGCACCTGGGAGGCCCGCTACCCGGCCATCGTGCGGCTGTGGGAGCACGCCTGGGCCGAGTTCGTGCCCTTCTTGGCCTTCGACCGGGAGATCCGCGCCGTGATCTGCACCACCAACGCCATCGAGTCGCTCAATGCCCGCTTTCGCCGCTCGGTGAAGGCCCGCGGCTACTTCCCTTGCGAGCAGGCCGCCCTCAAGCACCTGTACCTGGTCATCATCAGCCTGGACCCCACCGGACGAGGCCGCCAGCGGTGGAGCAACCGCTGGAAGGCGGCCCTCAACGCCTTCGACATCACCTTCGACGGGCGCGTCAGCGCCGGCAGGAAGTAGCCCTATCCACACCAGTTACACCGTTCGCTTAACAGACCCACGCCTCGCGCTGCTCGCGCTCGCCGCACACTGAAGCGTCTCCTTACGAGCGTTGCGGGTGTGGTCGGGGCAGGACGCGGACAGTAGTGTCCTTCGTCGCGTGGTCACGGAGCTGCTGGTTTTCGACCTCAAGCACATGCACGACCCGGGCGAACCGGGCGTTGGCCTGCTGGAGCTGGTCGCGTTCCTGGCTGACCTTGGCCAGCTTGGCGCGCAGCTCGTCGTTGTCGCGCTGGAGGTCCTCGACGATCGCCGGGCGGGCGTGCTGGGCCTTGACCAGGGCGTAGAACAGGTCCTTGAGGCCGGTGTGCTTGTGGGTGAGCTTGTTGCGCTTCAACCCTGCCTCGGCGGCCAGGGACTTGATGGTGAGTTGCCCATCGGAGCGCAGCGGGACCCCCAGCAGCAGCCGGACCATCGCGTCGGTGATCGCGGAGATCTCCTCGGCGTCGGCGTCGCCGCGGACACCCGGAGTGCTGGCCTGGGCGAGCAGGGGGCTGATGGCCGTGGCGATGCTGGCGGCCGGGGTGGGCTCGGCGGGTCCGGTCATGGCGGTCAGGATGCGGGCGGGTGGGGTGTGGGGCGGGGTGCGCTCGTGCGCGGCGATGATCTCCCGCAGGGTCTCTTGGCGTTGGCGGTGGCGCTGGGTGATGGGATGCGGGTTGAGTCCGGAGTCGATCTCGGCCTGCAGGGCGTCGGCCTCGGCGCGGGCGCGGGCGATGTGGGTGTCGGTCCGGGCGATGTTGCCGCAGGCGCGGTCGCAGCGGTCAAAGCTGGGGGTGACCGCAGCACGCTGTGTGCCGCGGTTGGGGTCGCACAGCGCGGTCAGCGGGTTGTGGTTGCACGCCAGCAGGGCGTCTGGGTGGTCGAACACGCGCAGCCGGCGGTTGTGCAGCAGCGCCCGAGCCTGCCGCTTGGACAGCACCGCACCCTGGTAGGCGGCGGTGAACTCTCGAGCGCTGGCGCGGTAGCGTTCGGCCGCGGGGCCGCTGACGTGCTCACCGTCCTGCAGCCGGTCGGCGGCCTCGGTGAGGGTGTCGGCCAGGGTGCGGGCGCGTTCTAGGTCCAGGAGCTCCAGCATGTCGGTGCGGCCTCTGGAGCCGTAGGCTTCTGCCATGGTCAACTGCAGGTGCCCGTACTGGATGCCGAGCGCGACCCGGCCGCCGGGGCGGCGGTTGATGAACCAGGCTACGGTCTGCCGGAACCTTGAGAGGGCGATCGGCCCGTCGGGGTCCTCGGGGATCAGTTCGTGATCCCGGCCGTGGGCGCGGGCGAGGGTGTTGGCGAAGGCGACGAACCGGCGGATGCGATGGTTGGCGGTGTCAGGCAGCAGGGCCTGGCCGCTGTAGGCGGGGTCGGCGCGGCGTTCCCGCCGAACCCCGGGGAGGCTGCGGGGAAACAGCAGCCGCTCGTGCTCGCCGAGCGCCTCCAGCACGCTGATCGCGGCGGCCACCGGGGCGATGACGACCCAGGGCTGCTCGCGGATCTCCCCGTCGGAGCGGGTGTTGCCGTCTGGGTCGTTGATGCCTTTGAAGTGCCGCCCGGTGAGCTGGTAGCGCACGACCCCGCTGGCGCTGGGCTCGGTGCGGGTGCAGCAGCCGCGTTCTAGGTGCAAGACCTCCTCCGGGCGCATACCTGAGAGGTAGACGACCACGGTTAGCGCGGCGGTGGCCAGGTGCCGCAGCAACAGCGAGGTCTCGTCGATGTCGATCCCCGGCGTCCAGGGGTGGGCGTCGATGCGGCCGCGGATCGTGGATGGCAGGTCCGCGCGGTTGGTGATCTCCAGGCCCTCCAGCAGTTCGGGGCAGCGGTGCAGGAGGTGTTGGACCTGGTTGATCGCGGTGCCGGTGACCCCGGCGATGTAGCGGGCGTTGAGCGCCTCGGTGCGTCCCGGGCGGGGGCGGATCATGTACCGGCGGCGGTAGTCGTGGAACGGGCTGATGCCGGGCAGCGGCTGCCCGGTTGCGCGGCGCTGGGCGAACCAGACGCGCAGGTCGTCCACCCCACCGGGCCGAGCATGCGGCCGGACGTTGCCCTGCAGGCGTTGGCGTTCGGCGCGGGCGGTGAGGATGTCGGTGGCGAACTCGGTCACGAACCGCAGCGCCCACACCAGCAGCGGCGACATGGTGGCCGGGTGGATGGGGAGCCGTGCGTTGTGGCCGGTGACGGTGTCGGGGGCCGGCAGGTAGTCCTCGGTGCCGTGCTCGTCCCACGGCGGCATGGGGATGCGATCTTCGGGCTGGAAGTAGGGCGCGTAGGCCCACATGCGGGTCAGCGCGAGCAACTGGCGGGCGTGGTAGTTGCGGGAGCGCTGCTGGGTGCGCAGGCTGACCGCGTAGTCGGCCAGCAGGCCGCGGTCGACCTGGGCCAGGGCGGTGACTCCGCGGTCCTGCAGCCAGGTGCAGAACGCCTTCCAGCCCTTGAGGGTGTGGTGGATGCTGCTGGTGCTCAGTCGGGCGCGGCTGGTCGACCATGGGCGCGACAGGATCACCTCGGGGGTGGGGAGGTTGAGCAGCGCCCACGCCAGCCGCTTGAGCGAGCCGCGGAACGTAGCTGGGTAGGCGGGCCAGTGGATCGGCTTGCTGCCGGCGGTCTGCTTGGCGTCCAGGAAGGCCAACTGCCACACCGCATCCCCGAACCGCGGAAGCTGCCGTGCGTCCACGCCAGGGCGGACACGGTCGGGCGGGAGCACCGGCGCGTCGGGGGCCGGGTCGACCAGGGCGACGTGGCCGCGCTCCTGGTCGGCCACCGTCTGCTGTGGGGTCACGGGTCCAGCCTCCGTTGGAGCATCTGGTCGATCAGGGCGCGGTCGCGGTCGGCCAGGTCGCCGCGGAGTGCGTGCCGTTCGGCCTCGGTGGTGTGCGCGGCCAGCAGGTCGTTCACGCGGGCGTGATGGGCGGCCCAGTCGGTTGCCCATGCGGCCGGGCTGACCGCCGACTGCAGAGCGGTCAACGCCTCGTGCAGGTAGATGATCCGCGGCAGGTGCCGCGGCATCGCCAGCGCGTTCGGGCAGGCGAAACACAGCAGGAACGACGCCGAGCACGGCCCGGACGGGGTGAAGGGGCTGTGCTCGAAGTCCACGCATGCGCCCGCCACGGTGTCTTGCTGCCCGGCCACCAGTTCGCGCATCCGCTCCAGGGGGACGCCGGCTTGGTCGGCCAACGCCGCGACCTCGGCCGGGTCGGGGTTGGCCGAGGCGCGCAGCAGGCGCATGCGGACCTGGGCGGCGGCGTGGTCGGCGGCGTCCTGCAGCCCTTGGGCGATGACCTCGGCGGACTCGGCCAGGACCTGCTCGTTGCGCAGCAGGTAGACGTCCTCGTGGGTCTGCTGGGTGTTTTGCCGGGGGCCGCCGAACAGCGCTTGGTGGGTGCGTCGCAGCCGCTGGGCGCTGACGTGCAACGCCCCACCGTCTGGGGCCTCGAGGTCGAGCGTCTTGCTCCACTCCCAGATGCAGTGCTCCACCGCGCCGATCGTCCACAGCGAGGCGTCGTTGCCGTTGCGGTGCACGCGGCGGCCGATCAGCAGCCGCCGGGTGGGACGGCCCTGATGGGCGAGGCACTGGCGGGCCTCCTCGGTGATGGCCAGCACCTGCCGCATCGCCCGGCCAGGGCTGCCCGGTCCCAGGTCCACCAGGTTGTGGCTGGCGTGCCGCGCGCCGGCTGGTCGGCGGTGCTTGACGGTCGCGGCGCGGTAGATCGCCACCTCCCCGATGCCCCCGTCAGGACGGAAGTCGGGCACCTCCAGCTCCTCCAGCACCGACAGGTTCCAGCCCTCCTCGCAGATCAGCAGTGCGGCCAGGGCGCCCAGCTCCCCGGCGCTGGGAAACAGCAGCTTGTTCAGCCCGCGGTAGCCGCCCGGCACCAACGCGCAGACCTCTCTGACCCTGGTGTGGAGCTGCCCGTCCCGGTAGCGCGCGACATCCCCGGTGCGGCTCAACTCCGCAAGCACTGCGGCGATCCGCTCGTCGGTGCTGCCGGCGGCAAGCTCGCCGTCCTGGTAGCGGCGCAGCAGTGCCCGGCCGCGGCCGATGCGCTGCTCGATCTCGCGGGCCTGCTGGCGAGCCGCCGCGCGGATGCGATTGAACTCCTCGACGGCGTAGGCGGCCACCCTCCGTTGCGGCTTGCGCTGGCGGCCGCGGGCGTGCATGGCGGTGCGGGTGGTCTCCGGCAGCGCGGCGACCCTGGCCAGGACCTTACGCACCGCCGCGACGCCATCGGCGCCATGGGTGTCGCCGGTGAGCTTCCACTCCGCCCAGACGCCCGGGGTCAGGTCCGCGACCCGCTGCAACCTGGGGGTTCGTCTGTCGGCGAAGGCCAGGAACTTGCCCAGGACCGCGGCGTACTTCTCGCACGTGCGCCACCGCCGCCAGCTCCCCGCCGCCGAGCACTGCCGCGCGAACCCGGCGACCAGCTCCCGGCGCAGCGGCTCCGGCCCAGCCACCTCGCGGAAGTCGAGGATCCCCAGGTGCGTGCCGTCCTCGCCCACGACGCTGACCTGGAGCCCGTCGGCGCTCAGGTTGCTGGGCGGCTGGTAGTCCGCCGGCGGCAGCGACGCTCGGCGCGGCCCTTTGGGTGGGCTCATGCCGGCAGCAGCCGCGGGGCGTCCAGCACCAGCCCGGTCTGCTCGGCCAGCCGGGTCAGCAGTTCCTCGGCGCTGTCGTCGTCGACCTCGTTGAGCAGGGTGTCCAACTGCAACCCGGTGACCGGCTCCAGGTACACCGCCCGGGTGGTCTCCTCCGAGGCGTGCCCGAGCAGGTCTTTGACCAGCGTCCACACGTTGCCGTAGACGCTCTGGTAGTACCGGCGCTCGGCCGGGGTCAGCCCCATGCGGCGGTCCAGCGCGTAGTGCAGCGCGATCAGCATCGACAGCGCCATGCTGTGCCGAAGCATGTGCGGCGAGCATCCCAGCTCGAGTCGCTGCTGCTGGCAGCGCTGGTTGGCCTGGGCGAACACCTTGTTCCACGAGCCCGGCCGCATCGGCAGCCCCGCCTCGGTCAGCCACACCGCCAGCGGCTCCAACCCGCCCTCGCCCTCCTGGTAGAGGTGACGCCGGTCGGCCTCATCCAGCACGTCCAGCAGCGCCTTGTGCTCCTGGCCGTCCTGGTCGACCCAGCGCACCATGCCCCGCCGGTCGATCCCGCGCACCACCCACCGCACCGGCACCCTGGCGTAGGTGCCCTGCCGCTGGGCGCGGGCGACCGCAGCGGCCCGGGTGGTGACCCGGTAGGTCTCCACCGCCTTGAGCGCGGCCTGGCTGACGTAGAAGTACCGGCCGCGGCGCTTGGCCACCGCCACGGCGATCCGGCCCGAACTGTACCGCTGCCGGGCGTTGGCCTCGGGCAGCTCGGCCAGCAGCAGCGTGGCCGCCTCCCGGCGCCGCAGCCCACTGCTGAGCAGCAGGTCGGCGAAGGCCGCATCCCGTCCCTCGTTGCGGCCCCGCCAGGCGTCATCCAGGAGCCCGTCGGCGCGGTAGCCGCGCAGCCCCACGTCCCGCCACAGCCGGTAGGCCCTCGGGGTCAGCCACTTCACGTTGGTGCTGCGCACATCCCTGGGTGCCAGCTCAGCGACCTCCACCGTCCGGCCGTCCCGCCGCTGGTGGGTGTGCACCACCACCGGGCTGCCCGGGACATGCCCGTGCCGCGCGGCCCAGGTATACAGCAGCCGGAACGCGGCCAGCTCCCGAGCCCACTTCGCGCCGCCCACACGAACGGGATTCCGCTGGTCCTTGCGGCGCCAGTACTCGTAGTCCTCCAGGTCCTCCGGGCGGGCCTGGTCCCAGTAGCGGCCCTGGCGCCACAGGAAGGTAAACAGCAGCCGGTAGTCCAGCGCATAGGACTCCTGCGTGCCAGGTGCGCGGGTCGCAAACCGTGAGCGGCGGAAGAACTCGCTCAGCCGCGGGTCGACCCGGTAGTCCGGATCCACCAGGATCGGCTGCCGGTCGCGGAACCCGAGCCGGGCCTCCCGTTCCTCCAGGTCAGGCCACACCGCCCGCCCCGGAGGGCTCGGCGCTCTCGCGTCAGGGCTGCCAACCCAGTACAGCATCCACTCGTCGGGCATCCGCCTGCGCTCCGCGGTCCTCGGCAACACGGTCTCGGACAACACGCGGAACGTACACGGAACTCAGCCACGCCAAGGTCGGCATGGACCGCGACCATGCGGTCCAGCACCCCCTTCGGCGCGGGCGCAGGCGACCAGGTAGGCCAGCATCGCCGAGCTGTCCTTGCCCCCGCTCGTCGAGGCCAAGTTCACGTCGTAGGCGGCCAGCGCGACCTCGATGGACGCCTCGTCCCACAGGGTTCCCTGGGCGACCTGGGTGCCGCTCACGTCTTGGCCGCCGAAGTGACCCGCTGTTCAATCTCGGCGTCCCAGGCCAGGCACAGCAACTCGTAGGCCGAGGGGTCATGGTCCTCGGCGAGCAGCAGGAAGCCGTGGTCGACCTGGCCGTGCAGACTCAGGCCAAGCCGCTCCACATAGGCGTCGTAGGCGCGGTCGCCGCCCTCATCGGCGCCGCTGAGCTGCCCGATGATGCAGTTGTGCAAGCTGGCTATGTTGAGCCGGCCGCGGTCGACGCGCGCGGCCCAGCCAGGGTCGTTCTCGTCAAGCAGTGTGGCTCCGGCCCGCGCCCGCCGTGCGGCCCATCCGACCGTGACGTTCGCCATGAGCGGTCCTCCTTCGCCAGGGCGTCTTGGGCAGGCCGCTGCTTTGCCTGCCGGCCCTGGCCGGGGCAGTGCCGGGGGCCCCGGGCCCGGAAAGGCCCGCCGTAGGCGGCCGCGTGAGCGGCGCGAGTACCGACCGCAAGGGAGGACGGAGCGGCCTTGCAGGGCCCGGGGTGACACTAGGCTGGAAGACGCCGGCGGGCAGTCCCTATAGGGGTCGGCTGTGCGCCCGGAGGGTTGCCACGCCTGCCGAGGCAGTCCCGGCGGGTGCGCAGGGGTAGTTGCTTCCAGGGCGTAGCGGAAAGCGCCCGGCAGGCTGCGACGAAGTCGGCGCAGGAGTCCTCGGTCTGGGCGAAGGCGAGGCCGCCGTCCACCAGTCCGTCGGCGGCCAGGGCGGCACTGGCGGCGGAAGCCGGGAGTCCTCAGAAGGTAGAGGCATACCCGCACGCGCCACAGATGGTCACCGAGACCCGGGTTTCCCCACCGGGGCTGATGAACGCCTGGTACCGGCCACGGACCGCATGGCAGGCTGCACACGGGGTCGACTCGGCGACCTGCTGGTCAAGTGCCTCCCCATCGGCGGACACGTCAGGGCCGTGCGGCGCGCCATGCTGGTAGCCCTCGGCCTCGAGGAAGTTGTGCAGGCCTCCCCCACCGGCCCAGGGACCGCTGATGACGCCAGCGTCGTCGAAGGACAGGCGCGGCCAGACCGTCGTTGACGTCATCGCACAACCTCCTGCAAGTGGCTCGATTATCCATTGGCGGCCTGCTGATGCGGCCGCCAGGAGAGCACGCAGCGTGGGAGCTGGATTGCAAGGACTTCAGGCGGATACGTCCCGGTCACAGCCCATCGCGTGCAGCACCACCGGGAACTCGCTCAACTCCTCGATGGCCTCAAACAGTTCGGTGGGCGGGTCACCCCAAGTGAGCCCGCCCGTGAACAGCACTCGCCGGCCGAACAAGCCGAGGACGGCCATGTCACGCCAGGCCTCTTCGTCGGTGTAACCGGCGCGCAGCTCGTCGATGCGCCGGTGCAGCCGCCGCTGAACGCCGACGAGGAGGTCCTGCTGGGTTGGCCATTCGTCGCTGGCATTGGCGGGGGGTGGGCCAGCGGTCAGCTCTTCCTCGACCGCGTCGATGATCGAATCGGCCGTGTCGAGGTCGGCCACGGTCAGCCGGTCGACCGCCGCGTGGCCGGCTGGGTAGTCGGGATCGCCCCCGGCGGGCACCTGCAGGTAGGTCAAGACGAGGCTGTGGCCCATGGGTTGGCACTCCTCAAGCGTTGACTCCGGGTGGCAAGGTCCGACCCCAGACGACGTCAGGTAGCCGGCCGCCCGAGTTTGCTGCCGGCGACTCCGGGACGGATCGTCGCCTCACGGCAGCAGGTGGCCGAACTGACCCTCGGTCGCCACGTCGAGCTCGTCCAGCTCCTCCAGCGTCAGCTCGACGTCTCGCTGGCGATCCGGTCGGCCATAGCAGGACGGGCAGCCCAGCCCGCCGACGACGAACTGATACCACCCCTGTTCGCCGGCCTTGGCGACCTCCGGCGGCACCTGGCCGTTGTCGGCCGGCTCGATCTGTAGCCGCGGGTTGCGGTCATCGCAGTCGCTGGCGGCCTCTCGGTAGCTGTGCTTGCGGTGACGCCATCCGGCTGGGTGGTGCTGCACGGTCCGGCTGTGCCGGCAGGTGTACCAGGCGACCTCGTGGCGCAGGTAGGCCACCTCCCACGGCTCGCCGCACTTGCGGCAGGTGATGTCCATGCGTGTGCTCCTTTCGGCGCTGGGCGCGGTGGCAGGGCAGGTTGTGCCGCTGCGCCGGCGGCCAGCGGGGTACTTGGCGGGCAGGGGCGCGGCCGCCTTGCGCAGACGGGGTGGCGCCCCTGCTCCGGGCCGGATGGTCTGCCGGTCTGCGACCGGGCAGTGCCGGGGTCCCCGGCGCCGGAGGGGCCGGCCGCAGGCCGTCGCGCCAGCGGCGGGAGTACCGGAGCGAGCGCAGCGAGGGAGGAACGGATCGGCCTTGCAGGCGCCGGGGTGGCACTACGCTGGGAGGATCGGCAGAAGGATTCCTCTCGGGGAACGGTGCCTGGCCGGTGGCACGCGGCGCGTGACTGCGCGGGAATCAGCGTGTCTGCGCGGGAGCATGACCGGGACTGGGCCGTGGTCGTCTCGGACTGCGCCTTCAGCGGCCAGTCGGCGGTGAAGTAGGGCCGATGCGGGGCGTTCTCGGCCCGCACGGCGACCGTGTACGGGTGGCTGCCCTCGGTCCAGGTCATGGTGCCCTGAGCCTGGTCGAAACGGAACTCGTACTGGATGGCCAGCGCATCGGGTTCTTGGCGTGCTCGGTGTGCTGATGCTCGGCCAGATCCTGGTCAGGGCGGGCGAGGGTGCGCACGCCCTTGCCGTGCGGACGGCTCGGCGTTCCACCTGGAAGGTGGTCCGCCCACGTCGGCGACTGACTCGGCGCCGGTCAGGTCCAGCGGGTCGACGAACGCCTGCGCTTTGCGGCCATCCGCCTACTCAGGCGCTCCTGCTCGTCGGCGGTCAGGTCAGGGTGAAGCTGGCCTTGTGCCGCACGCCGACCACGTCCCAACCGTCCAGGAAGCTGCGGTCGTGGGCCTGCCCCCAGGCGTCGGCCTCGGCCTCGGCGGCGAAGCCGGTGTAGACCGCGGCGATGACCTCGCCCTCGCCGTACTCCACCACCCCGAAACCCACCGCGGGGCGCAGGTGGCCCTGGAGGATGGTCTCCTCCAGCTCGTAGCGCTCCTCGCCCTGCTCGAAGAACCGCCGCACGGCCTCGTCCTCGTCGTCGGGCATCGGTTGGCCGCGCCTGTCCTGCTCCCACGCCTGCACCACGAACGCCCGTAGCGCCGCTCGCCCGTCCTCCTCGCTGTGATGCACCGAGAGGTCCGCGCCGTAGCGGGATTCGATCGACAGCACCCACACCTGCTCGGCGGCGGGCTCGGGCGCCTGGCAGACGGTGACGGTGGCGCCCTGCTCGCCAGCGGCCCGCGCCAGCGCCTCGAGGTCGCCAAGCTCGGGGTGGGCGTTGCCGGGGTCAAATGGATGTGGGCCCTCGACGATGATGGTGTAGACGGTACGGTGCATCAGCCCTCCTTGCTGCGGTCGCCGTAGCCGCACACGCACGGCGCGCTGTCGTCGTCCTGGCAGTAGGCGCAGCGCACCTGCCCGAGATCGAAGGGCTCCCCGCACGCCGGGCAGCCAGCCTGGCCGGTCGCCGGGGTGATGCCGTCGATCAGCATCTCGGCGGTCACCGTGACCACGATCGGGAGGCCGTCCACGGTCGCGCTGACCTCGGGGTCGTTGACCCCGTCGCCGTGCTCGGTGATGACCAGGGTGTGGGTGTGGTGGGCGCCGATGAAGTTGGCGGTGAAGGTCCGCGTCCAGGTGTCGATGGTGCCTCCGGCCATGTCTGCTCCTTGTGTCCCCTCGGGCGTTGTCGGGCGCGGCGGGTGTCAGCCGGCGTAGACGGTGAACGGCTCGCCGCCCAAGCGAGGGCCGCTGCGGACGAACACGGTCACTCCGTTGTTGAGCGCCCGGTACACCACCGTCGGCAGACTGGCCTGGATCGTGTCGGCGAGCACGCGCTCCAGCGGCACCGGGCAGGCGACCGGGTCGGCGGCCGCCGGGTCGTCGTCGTTGCGGACCTCGTCGGGCAGGCCGTCGAGCACCCCGCTGATCTCGGCGTGTTGGACGGCCCCGTCGACCAGGTGCAGAGCCACGACCGCGCCGATGTAGTAGACGGTGCAGCTGCCGCGCAGGTCCTGGGGGATCGCAGGGTCACTGTCGCTCACAGAGCTCCTCCTTGGCATGGGCGTTGAAGATCTCGGCCGGCCGCTCCAGCTCCCCACGGGTGAACATCCGGCCACTTCACAGGACCGTGAATTGTCACCTGGTGCCCTCACACCGCCAGGCGTATCTGGGGTGGAGCCGCTACTCCAGCGGAATCACCGTGGAACCAGCCAGGTCGCTCGTGTCAGCCTCAGTGGGCCCCATGAGGCTCGCCGGCCGGGTACCAGTCTTTGCTGTCGACGTCGCCGAACTCGATGATCCGTGCCAGCGACTCGATGACGAGGTTGCTGTAGGGCATATAGCAGCGGACGAACGCCTCGATGAGCAGGTCGGCAGCGGCCCGAGCGGGATCGGCGATGATCGTAGCGGCGTCCGATGGCAGCGGCGGGGTCGCCATGCCCGGTCGCCACTGCGAAAGGTCGCGGGCATAGCTACGTTGGCCGGCCTCGATGAGCGCAGCGGCGTCGTGCACCCTGATCCTGATGTTCAGCATCACGTGCCCGCTAACTGGCGGTGAGGACGGCTGGTATGAGGCGGTCACGAGAGACCTCCCTGTGGTCTGGCTGGCTGTCGGTTTCCTCGCGGCGGCGACCAGGGCCTCATGGCCGAACGAGGCTGCCTGAGGGTGGCTTGACCGGTTGGGCAGCGCTTGCCGTCCATCTGGTCGCATCCGAGGTGAGCGGGCGAAGACATCACCGCGCCGTGGGGCGGGACATGGTGCTGCTGTGGAGGAAGTAGGAGTCGTCGGGGGCGCGTGAGAAGTAGCGCTCGATCGCCGCGGCGGGATCAGTGGGTATCGGCTCGTCGGCCAGCATCGAGTTCCACGCCTGCTCGACGAAGCTCGCCAGGGCCGCGCGGGCGTCCTCGTCGGTCCAGTGCACCGTCACCATCCTGTCGTGCTTGGTCTCCACGACCAGCACGTGCACCTCCGGATCGGTGGCGGGCATGGCTGGCGTGGGGCCGTGGCGGTGGGGACGGCCCTGCCAGTTCCGGTGCGCCTGGGCGTGGAAGTCCTCGAGCTGGGCCAAGGACAGGCGTTGCAGCATCTGCTCCAGGTGGGCGTCGAGCAGATGCGCCCCCATGTGGAGGCTGCTGCGATACCTGACGGGGTGGACTTCTGTGGTGGTTGCCCACTGATAGCTGGGGAAGGCCCGGCGGCGGAACTCCTGCTGCGCGGCAACGCGGAGCTGGTCTCGCATCTGGTCGTGAGGCACGCAGGCCACTTCGGCGAGCCCTCTGGCGATCTCCTCGTACACGGCGCGCTCGAGGTGGACGCCGAGCAGGTCGGCGATGTCGTCGATGTCCTCGCCTTCCGGCCGGATCGTCCACGCTGCGGTGAGGACCTCAACCGCCAGCTTGTGGGTGCTGGTGAAGGCGTCGGACGTGGAAAGGATGTCGCTGTCGCTGTCGCTCATGTCATTGCTCCTGGTAGGCGGTAATGCTCAGCACGTGACTCGCGTGTGGGGGTCGGCCAGCAGGTAGGCGAGTTGCGCCTCCTCGCCGGCGTTGTTGATCGCGGCGGCCTCGTTGCCTTTGGCGTCATGGATGAGATCGTCGAGCAGGTCCGTGCGATCGTCAGGTGCCAGCTTGTTCAGCGGAACCTTGCGGCCGTCGTCGTCCACGACCCAGACGATGCCGGCGCCGTCGCGGTGGAGCGTCATGACCGGCTCCGCGTGAACCGGGCGAGCACTGCGGCGTGATCGTCGTCGACCAACCTCAGCGCCTCACGCCAGGGGACGACCGGCGCATCCACGATCTCCCCGCCGAGTTGCAGCAGTTGGCGGCCGAAGACGCTGCCGTGCTCGCTGACCCCCAACTCCGGGCGGACCAGCAGAACGCCCTCGGCAATGTCGTCTCCTGGCAGGTAGGAGTGCAGCAGCCAGATGGCCCCCGGGGCCGTCGCGTGGGGCAGTTGCCAGGTGCAAAACACCGCCAGGGTGCAGTCGCGGCCGTGCGTGGGAAGTTGGGCGAGTCGCTCCTTGGTCAACTCGGTGAGGTCGGGCAGGGTGGCCCGCACCGCCGCGACCCGCTGGCGCAAGACCTCGACGCCCGCGTAGCCAGGCGCGACGTCCAGGACGCTGCCGGCCGAGATGCCGAAGCCGTGGCGCCGACTACCCTTGGGGAGCAGCGCGAGTCGGGAGCCCCTGAAGATGGTTCCGGGGCTGGCCACGATCGCGCGGGCACCGAGCATGTTCTCGCCGATGCGCAACAAGGTGACCTTGTGGGTGACAAGCCCGGCGAGTTGCTCGTCGGTGACGGGTGGCCGGCCGGTCACCCGGTGGTAGTCGGCCGTGACCGCGGCGACGATCGCCTCCGCATCCGGGTCGCCGCCGACCGAGAGGCGGGTGACCTGGGTGCCGGGGACGCTGCTCGGCTCGGGATGCTCAACAATGCTGGTGAGTAAGGTGACGTCGGTGCTCACGGGAGTGGCCCTCCTTGGGCTAGGGTGCGCCGCGCCGCGCCGGGGACATGCGACGCGAGGAGATGGATGACGGCGACCCGGCACAGCGGCGTGCCCAATCCGCCCGACGACCACGACGAATGGGTGGCGGTCAGCAGTTTGGCGGCCGGCATGTGCCGCTACGGTTGGCCGGTGAGGTTCACGGCCAGATCCCGCCCATCACGATCCGTCTGCTGTGACGGCTGACTCGGGTGTGAGGTCCGCTACAGCCGCAGTGAGGTGCGAACGCTGCGGTCCTCTACGCGGGGCGCTTATGGCGGGTAGGTCGCTCAGCGCAGCCCGGCCACGAGTTCGAGCAGCGTATCGCGGAGCAGGTCAGGGGTCGTGAAGGTCTCGTCGCCCTCCTTGGGGTGACCGCGCCAGGAGACCCGGTCGGGCTCGCAGACCAGCACCGGAGCGTCGACGTAGGCCTCCAGCTCTTGGTCCCGGTCGATGGCGTCCCGGATCCTGGTCACCCGCTCGCCCTCCAGCAGCGCCCAGGACTGGTCGAGCAGCTCGTGCTCGTCAAGCCGGGGGTGGACGTCGACCAGCCAGGTGAGGTGGTGACCCAGCCGGTCCACCGAGAGCACATCGGGATCGGCGGCGTGCAGTTGGCCGACCTGGTCGATGTAGGCCAGCAGCCTGCGGCCGAACGGTTCGGTCAGCTCGAGCAGCGCCGCAACGGGGTCAAGTGAGCTCACGGCGCCGTTGACGCGTAGGACGATGGTGAGGGTGTGAGACACGGGCACGCTCCTTCGGTGCATCGCCAGGCTGTGGGCATGCGCGCTCCTTATCGCGCTTGCGGTCCGTCCACTCGATGGTCGCCACGCGGTCGGGTTGTCCCGCCGGAGCCAGACCAGGTCAGTGCCGGGGTCCCCGACGCCGGAAAGGCCGCCGTCGGCGTCGCGCAAGCGACGGGAGTACCGGACCGAGCGGTAGCGAGGGAGGAACGGATCGGCCTTGCAGGCGCCGGGGTGGCACTAGGCTGGGAGGACCCGGCGGGACAGGACACAGCTGGTTTGGGTTACCCGACAAGCCGTTCGGGCTCGCCGCCGCTGCCCCACCCGCGCGGTCGTCGAGGCGCCACAGCTCCTGGCTACAGGCTGTGCTCGGACTCGCCACCGTTGTTGACCTCGACCAGCAGCACCGTGGAGACCGGTTGGCTGTCGGCGTCGCCGTCCACGTGCACGTACAGGCCGTCGGATCGCTGCCAGACCTGGATGTTGACGCCGTGCACATCCAGCACGTAAATGCGGCCCAGGTCGTTCTGGCCAGCATCGCGCTCCCAGACACGAAGCTGCCCGTCCGGTAGCGTGATGGTGGCCATGATCGCGGGCTCGGGCGGCGACGGTGCGGGCAGGTCGTAGCTGTGCTCGCCGTGCAGCATCGAGTCGTCCTCGTGCTCGGCGATCCATAGCAGCGAATCGAACAGGTCCTCGCTGAGCTGGTCGAAGCGACCCGGGTCCATCGGCTGCACCGGCTCGCCGTCGCGGAGCACGGTGACCGGGCTGAGCCGCATGCCGTTCTTGGTGTAGTCACCGCACAGCCGCACGCCGGTGGCGTCGGGCACGACCTGGCGGACGAGCGCGGCGACAAGCTGCCAGTATCGCTCGGTGAGGTCGTTGGTTGCGCACCCGAGCGCCTGCTCCCGTTCGGCGATCTGGTCGACCAGCGTCTGGACGGTGGGCGACGATGACATGGGTGGTGCTCCTCTCAGTCAGGCCAGCACGGATGTTCGGCCGGCGTAGGGTTGCTCGTCGGCCACAAGCTGCTGCCGCCCTTGGCGGGCGGCTGCGAAGGTGGAGGCGTTGCCCGCCAGTCGTTCTAAGCGGTGGACAGCCAGGGCAAGGTCACCGCGGGTGGCGGTGGGCGACCGGTGGAACGGCCGCGGAGGTAAGACCCCGACGCTCCAGGCGCGTCATGACCGGGTGCAGGCAGTTGGCATGTCGCCGCGCAGCGAGGGAGGAACGGACCGGCCTTGCGGGGCTTGGGGTGGCACTACGCTGGGAAGACCGGCGACAGACGGGAGAGAAGCCACCACCGACGACCCGGCAGCCCGCTCCCCCACCGCCGTCCGCAATCTGTCATCGAAGGGGCGGCGCCTACCGTCCATGACACCATGGCCATGATTTGCGCAAGACAGGGCTGGATGTCTGAAGTGTTTCAGCCGGCGAGTGGCCGCCGTCGTCAGGCGAGCCGGTGGCCCGGGCCATCCCGGCTCGGGACGGCCCAGAGGGCCCGCCCAGTCACGGCGATGGGCGCCGAACGCGGCGGATGACCGGAAGGGCGATGCGCCGGAACTCTGCTGGCACGCCGTACGTGGCGAGCAGCCGGTGCAGCTCGCCACGTTCGCGCGCCTCCCGCTCGGCGGCCAGCCTTGCAGCCAGGACGTCGAGGGCGCCGACGGACCAGAGCCAGTGCTGCAGGGCGGCTTCCACGTCGCAGTAGGTGAACGCTGGATCTCCGGGGCACTGCCAGCGCAGCGCCCGGTCGACGAAGCCGCACTGGTCGAAGGTGCGCTCGAACCAGGTGTTGTAGAAGCCGTCCAGGTTGGTGTGCGCGATGTGCCCGAAGGTCATGCACAGCCGCCGGTAGAACCAGTGCTGGAATAGGGCACGGTCGAAGCCGGCGGCGACGAAGCGGATGTAGTGGTTGGCGAAGCGCGCCTTGGCCGCGGCCGAGTCGTGCTGGGTGGGCGCGAAGCGGTCGGCGGGGAAGCGGGTCTCGGCCGCAGGGACGAGCAGCCTGCTCATGGGGTCTCCTGGGGTGAGGGCCGGTGGAAGGGGGTGGCCGGTCGGGGCCGTGGGTGTACGGGCAGCGGTCCCAAGTCGCCGTCTGTGGTCCGCCGGCCCGCATCGCAGCCTGATGGGCAGCGCGCTGCCGTCCGGGTCTACGGCAACCGCGAAGATGGCGGCGCTCACGGTCGCGTGCTGAGGTGCGGCAGGTGCCGACGTGGTCGGCGCTGTCGCGGTGGCCAGCGAGGTGTACCTGCCTCCGGTTCAGGGCAGCCGATCGACGCGGAAGACCGGACGGGCGAGCCGGTAGTGGACGTCCATGTCGGCACCGGGGAGGTTGCTGCCCCAGTTCCAGAAGCCTGCCGGCGCGCATTGCATCGTGAGCGTGAGCGCACTTCGCTTCAGGATCGTGAAGGGCCCACCGCTGATGGAGACGTAGCCGCGGCCCAGGAACGCCGAGCCAAGGCTATGACACACGTGGACCTCGTCCGGCCCGCAGAGGCCGGTGCCAACTTCCCAGACTCTGCCGAGCCTCCCGTCGGCCCACTCGACCAGGTCACCTGGTCGTGGCCGGGTCAGCCGCTCGTGGGACAGCGGGGGAGGACTCAACTCCATCCTTCCCGACGTACTCCGTGATCTCCAGGATGTCTGCGGCATTGCTACGGCTCCTTCCCACTCGGGCAGACCCCGAGATGGTCTGCCGGTTCCTCCGAGCAGTGCCGGGGACCCCGGCCCCGGAAAGGCCGCCCGCAGGGCGTCCGCAGGACGGGAGTACCAGACCGAGCGCAGCGAGGGAGGAACGGACCGGCCTTGCAGGCGCCGGGGTGGCACTAGGCTGGGGAGACCGGCGGCAGGCCAGGAAGGCGAGTTACCCACCCGTCGGTACCGGTATCGCCGGGTCCGCAGCGCGCTTTCTTGCTTGCCTCCGCGCCGCCTCAGCCCGGTCCGTCGCGGCTTCGGATCAGGCCTTGAACCGCGCTGAGCGTGCTTGCCAATCTCGCGTGGACCGCGCCTCTGGTCACCTCCGGTGGTCTGCTATCGGGCTCCTCCTCCCGGCGCAACCAGGCGTGGGCGCTTGCCGAATGCGAAGCTTGGATCCCGCTCGGAGCGGCGCAGCTCGGCGGTGAGGGTGATGCGGTCTCCCTCACCGAACGGCTCACCGGGACGCGGAACAGTGCACCAGACGCGAAACTCGTCGTGGCTGTCGGCAGCCTCGGCGATCACTAGCATCTTCAGCTCAGCGCGTCCCATGTACCCCGGGTGGGAGCGGATCGTGGCCACCATGCCGGTGAAGGTCACGGTGCCCTCCGGGGCGGGCACGCGCCGCGCCTCCCGCTCCCGCTCCTGCTCATCCTGCCTGGCGACCTCGGCGACACGGCGTACATAGAACTCGGCCTGCCGGTCGCTGAGTGGTTCCCGCCGGCGTAGCTGCCGGGTCAGCTCCGCCAGGAACGGATTCCACGCAATCGGCGTGTGCGGCCTGGCCGCCGTGTCCCCCGTCGGGGTCGCCTGGCGTGCGTCCCATGCCGCCCACGCTCGGATGTCGGCGTCGGCCCGCTCCAACGCGGCGGCCAGCTCTGGACGCTGCGCGAGCCAGCCGTCGAACGCCGCGAGCAGCCTGGCCTCCTTCGCATTGCGGCACCGCGCAGCCCGCTCGTCCAGCTTGGCGCGGACGCTGGGCGCGTACTCGGTGGTGGGTTTCGGATCGATCCCGGCGGCGTGGCAGCGAAAGCACCGTCCGCCATCGACGTGGCGGAACCCGGGCAGGTGGCCGTTGCCGCTGCATCGGCGGCAGGGCTGCGGGACCTCACGCTTGCCGGCCGCGATCTGCGCTTCGGTCCAGCCAGCGGCGCGGAGCCGGTCGGCCTCCTCAGGTGGGAGGCTGATCGGATTGCGCCCTATCGGCGCGGCAGACGGCTGCACGGCCGTGCGCGCTTCAACGGTGTCCATGAAGGCCTCCTTGCCGTTTGGCAGGCAAAGTCGGGTGTGCCGGTGCCGGGCTGCGCGAGGATTCGGAGCTGAGGCGACGCCGGTCCGTGCCGCCGCTGCGCAAGCCGGTCACGCTCGCCGCACGTACTCCGGGATGCTGGGCCGCCTGCGGCCCGGGCGAGGAAGGGATTCCGATCTACCCCCAGGTGGGCTTGGCCTGCCGGTTCAAGGACCGGCAGGGCCGGGTGGCACTCGGCTGGGGCGTCTCGGCGGGATGCGGAAAACGCCTTGGCGGAGCTGGTCACCGCCCCCCAGGTTGGCCAGTGCAGGATGATTCCTGGCGAATCAGGACCGGCCTGCGTGGCAGCGCCCGACGTTCGGACCTGCTGGGACGACGTGCGCCGCGTATGTCCCGTCCTCGATCCAGCTCAGCACGTTGCTTAGGGTGGTTTCGGCGTCCCAGTTGGCCGCAACGACTTCCTCCAGATCACCTGCTTCGCCGTTCAGGTAACTCATGGCGGCGTTCACCAGCAGGTTCAGGCCGTCATGCAGGCCGGTGGCTGGCGCCTCGAAGGCCTCAAGGATGTCGTCGGTGGCGCGGTTGAGCGCGCTCGAGACGCGCTCGCTGGTATGGGTGGGCGTCTCGGTCACCGACACGTCGCTGAGCTTCCCGACCGGCAGACCGTCGGGGTCGTAGATCACCCTGCCGTCCAGCAACGCGCGTAGCTCCTCAAGTGGCGAGGTGCCGCCATGGAACAGCACCTCCAGGTCGGCTGTCACTGTGATCCGCTCCACGGGAGCCGGTTCGGGTAGCCGTCCCAGCAGCTCCCCAAGCGCGGCGATCGCCTCGCTGTCACCGGTGACCTTGGCAACCTCCGCCAACGCGGCGCAGAACGAACGCCATGGCGTCGTTGTTGCCGCCTCCGTGGCTGAGCACAAACTGGAAGGCATCATCCTCCGCATACTCCCGCCAGGGGTGCTTGTAGGTGCCGCCGTTGGCCGGGATCCGGCCGAGCTGCAGCAACATGGCCGTGATCGGGAGGCGGCCGGGTCATTCTGGCTGGCGATGTCCTCGGTTGCAGGCAGGACCCACGCGGTGGCGGTAAGGGCGGCGATGCCGAGCGCGGCAGGATCGGCAATGGCGTCGCGCATCGCCTGCAGCAGGACAAGCGACGAGGGGAAGACAGGGTCAGCGTCGTAGCCCAGAATCCTCTCGATCGCTTGTGCCAGGTCGGCAATCTGGGGCATTCGGCGCACGCGAAATTGAGTCGGTTGGCAGGAAGGATCCTCTCCCGCCTCAGGGTCGGGTAGGTGGGGCCGGCAGGATCTGCGTGGCGAGGCCACGGCGTGTCGCGCCGGCCTTGATCGGCGAACGGTGTGGTTCTAACAGCCGTTCGTGAAGGTCGGCAGACGGTCGAGCTGGTCGAATCCGGCCGGTGCGCACGCCCACGCGGTCTTGACACCCGTGTGATCGGCAATGATCAGGACATCCCCAACCGACAGCGACCGCAGGCCGGCGGCGCGGTAGGCGGCGACAACGCCGGCATAGGCTGGTTCGCAGAACAGCTCGCCTGGATAGCTGTTGGTGACGGCGAAGACAACCTCCGCGGCCGCCTCCACTCCGCTGGCGCTCACCGACAAGTCGAACACTCGAACGAGCGTATCGCCCTCTTCGTAGCCGAAGAACCGGCCCCGACCGCTGTTGTGCAGGACGGTGACGTTGAACCTCCGGCTCCTCGACGAGCGGCTGGTGGCGTCCTCGACCACGTCAGTAGTCGACCTGCCAGTCAGGACTTGGGCGAGGTGGCGGGCCGTGCGCTTCAGCGCCAGCCGGATCTGGCTCGCCAAGGAGCCGGTGGCCGTGATGGAGGACTGGGCCTGCTCGGGCCGGCAGGTGGCAACGTCGCCGGTGACGCCGCCGCGGCCGAACCAGCAGCAGCCGGCCACAGCGGCCTCGGCGGCCAGCCAGGTCCGACCGTAGTCTGATTCGGGGCTGTGGCTGGGGCCGCACGGGTAGCGGATGGGGATGTCGTGGCCGCTGCTGGAGTGCAGCATGACCAGGGGTGAGACGTCTGCCTCGCAGTTCGGCCAGACGACCGGGTAGCCGGACACGATGGTCTCGCCTGGCAGCATGACAGCCTCCCTGGATACGAGCGGGACCTCGGCGGCCCGCTGGGTGACACCCTTGGAGTGCCGGGGTCCCCGGCGCCGGAAGGGCCGCCCGCAGGGCGTCCGCAGGACGGGAGTACCGGACCGAGCGCAAGCGAGGGAGGAACGGACCGGCCTTGCAGGCACCGGGGTGGCACTAGGCTGGGAGACCCGGCGTGACAACAGCAGAACATGCGACCGGGGGTCGGCACCGCTGGCGCGCAGGACAATCAGGCCGTTACGCCGACGGTGGCAGAGCGAGCAACCTGCGCCGGGCGGTGGCCCACTTCAGGCTCAGGGCGACCTCGTCGGCATCGCTCTCCACCACCCACCGCTTGTCGCCGTCCCGGGTCTCCCAGGAGCGCGTCCTAACGTCGCCGCTCGAGGCGCACCAGCGCCAGACCGAGCCCCGCGGCGCGGTAAGCACGCCACAGCTATCGGCGCCGAGGCCCCATCGCCACGGCCGGCGAGGCACCGCGGTGCAGGTCCTGCGGGACGCCCTGCGCGCCGTTCAGCCCGGCCCGCCGGGCACGCCGAGCAGCTTGCGCAGGCGGGCGGTGTCCATGCCGCGTCCCATGTCGCTGGGCCCGGCCTGGGCGTCCATCCAGTCGAAATCGTCCAGCAGCGCCTCCAGCGCGGGCCGGCGCGCCTGGTCAGCGGCCGCCTGCCGCGGGCTGCGCCCACCCAGCGCGGGGATCGGCTCGTCGATCCAGCGCTCCTCCTGCTCGGCCATGAACGCCTCCAGCGCACCGGCGACCGCTTCGGGCGGCAGGGCGGTGGGCGGCGCCGCCTCGGAGGCGTCCAGGCTGGCCATCGCCTCCTCCGCGGTGCGCTGCTCGCGGCCCAGCAGGCGAGCGCCCGGGGCGGCCGAGCTCACCAGCCGCTCCAGCCGGCGCAGCCGCTCGGCGGAGTTGGTCTGGATCTCCACCACGTCGCCGTCCAGCCGCACCCGGCCCCGGTGGATCGGCCGGCCGTCGACCTCCACGGTCTCCAGGAACTCACCCTCGGATTCCTCCACCAACCGCTTGCGGAGCCGCTGGGCCGCGACGGCCGGGTCGGGCACGCGGTAGCGGACGGTCGACAGCAGGATCGGCTCGCCCTCGAAGTTCACCATGGCGGGCGGCTGCGGCCGCAGGGCCTCCCGGAACCAGTCCAGCAGCTGCTCGGGGGCGGGCCGGCCCTCCAGGAACTGCTGCAGCGGGCCTCGCAGCCCGCGGTGCAGCTTGACCGTGCCGCTCAGCAGCATCCGGCCATCCGCCGAGCCATCCGACCCAACCCGCGCGTACAACAGGTCCAAGCGAGCAAGCGGCGCCTCCGGGGAGCGGCGGGTGACCTCGGCCAGCTCGCCGGTCACCAGGTTGCGCAGCCGCACCCGGCCCCCGGCGGTTGCCTGCCGCACCTCCCAGATCGCCCGCTCGGTGCCCAGCCAGCGCCGCGCCAGCTCGACCTCGTCGGCCTGCAGCAACCCCCCACGCGCCTCCAGGTAGCCTGCCAGCAGCCCGCGGTCGAACAAGGCCGCATCCTCGGCGAGCACGCCCAGCAGCTCGTCATCGTCGTCGGCCAGCAGCCCGGCCACCGCACGCCGCTGGGCCGGCAGCGTCGCCCAGTGGGCCGCACGCTCCAGCAGCCACACCGCCCGGTCTCCCAGCGGCAACGCCACACTCCGCATGCAGCACTGCTTGTACTTGCGGCCGGAGCCGCACGGGCACGGGGCGTTGCGCCCAACCCCAGCGGCGGGGCGTAGCCTCGCATACGACTCCACCCGCTGAAGTTGTAGGTCATCCCGGTCCACGCCCGCCCGCAGCAGGAGCTGCCTGGCGGCAGCGGCGTCACTGCGGTCCTCAGCTGCCCGCGCCGCGTCCAGCAGCGCCGGCGCAAAGCCCGGGTCCGTCTCAGCCGTGCGCAGGTCCAGCGCCTCGGCGGCCACAGCGTCGCCACGCTGCTCGACGGCGCGGGCCAGCAGCCACGTCGGCGCCGCCCGCAGCCGTCCGGAAGCCGCCTCCGCAACCGCGCGCAGCAACCCCTCGGCAGCCGGCTGCTGAAGGCCGAACAGCTGCACCAGCTCCGCCACCCCCTCCACATCCAGGACCTCCGCCAGCCTGCCCGCCAGCCCCGCAGCGCCGCGCAGCTCCGCAAGCGCTCCCGGCTGCCGTGCGCACAGCTCGATCACCCCGACGATCATGGCGGCGCCCTCGACCGCCCGCTCGTCCAGCCCCAAGATGCCGGCGATGTCGGCGATCGTGGGCTCCCCGCCGTCGTCCTCGAGATCCTCCTCCCGCAGGTCCTCGCCGTCCGCAAAGATCTCGTCCCACTCCCGCCAGTCCGCGCCGCCACGGCCCACCAGCCAGGATCGCGTCTCGAACCCCGCCGCGGCCAGCAGCTCACCAAGCGGCGCCGCGGCCCGGCGCAGCAGCCCCGGCGCCTCCACCATCGCCTGCAGCACCACCAGCGCCAGCGGCAGCGCCGCCGCCAGCCCTCCCTCGCCCGGCGTGCCCAGCTTGGACAGCTCACGCTCCACCACCGCCAGCAGCCGGCGGACGCCGAGATCCTCCACCTCGGCCGGCACCCGTGCAGGGCCGACCTCGACCGCGCCCCCGCGCACCCGCAGCGCGACCAACTCCCCCGCCCCCAGGCCGCCAAGCCAGCCAGACGGCCCGTGCAAGTGTGCGTCGGAGCACAACTCCAGGTCCCCGCCTGCGACCAGCCGCAGGCCGGCGATGGCAAGGGGGGCCAGCGAGGCAAGGTCAGGATCGATCGGTAGCATCTCGCCGTCCGCCTCGTCCTGGTCCAGCCTGTGGGTCAGCACCACACCCTCGAGCACCGCGGGCACCGACACCCAGCGGCCATCCAGCAGCGAGACCACCCGCGGCTCCCGGCCCGCCGCCCGCCGCACCGACACCTCCGGCCGCTTCGCCCGGGTCGCCCCCCGCTCAGCGACCAGCCGCGCCAGCTCGCCAAGCTCCAAGGGCCCACGCTCCGCCAGGACCGCCAACACGGTGCCACCGACGGTTCCACCTCGTCCCACAACCATCCCCTCGACCATCGACCAGCGCGGCGCGCCGCCCGCGCCGCCCACCCTGGGCCGAGCCTATCGTCCGTCCAGCCCGTCACGCATACCACCGATCCCGCAGACAGCGCCGCGCTGCTGGGCACACCGGCAACGACAGTAGGGACCGACCGGGTCACACCGGGTGGTCGCATGCACCACCGCCGCCTGCAGCCCGCCGCTGGTGACCGACGCTCCAGCCATGGACGCGGAGACTCATCACCAGCGACGGCGGGGCGGCCGGCCAAGGTGCGACCGGCGCCGACCTCACTGCCTCCCCCTTCGGCCACACCGCACGCTCACCGTCATTCTCACCAGGATATGTCAGTTGCACCTGTCAGTCAGTTCCGGACTCGGCTTGCCGTCCTGTCAGTAACTCAGTGACTCAATAAAGTAGGCCACGGCGCAGGCAGTCGCTACCGCTCTTCCTCACTCCAGTGCCCACCGGAGATGAGTCTCGAAGTGGCTTCCAGGAAGTGAAGAAGGCTATGCTCGGTGGCGGTGTCATAGTTGGGAGTTCGTCTCGGTACACCACCACAAGCGCCACAGACGCAAGGCTCCAGGTATTGCAGCTCTTGGCACTTTCCTGGAGATTGATCCTAGAGACGCACGGGGGAACTTGTCCGATTCTCGGGCCGAAACTAATCAAGATTGTTCGCCAGCCGATGCCACTCGTTACCACTCGTTACCACTTGATCCATACGTTATGATGGCAATTACCTGCGGGAATGGCCGTTGATGCTGGTCACTGATGGTGAGAATTAGCTCGGGTACGTCGTTGTAAGCGACGCGCTCTGACCACCTGAGCTACACGCCCGAAGTGAGTGTTGTTGCTGGTAGTGAGGTTGTCAGTGAGTCTCCATGCGATGGTAGCGACGTTCTCTGGGGCCGACCCATGCGGAACCCATGAGGAACTCATGCGGAGTGCGGGTCACGAGTCATGAGGCCATCGACGACACGGAGGCATCCTACATGGCCTGGATCGTGCCCATCCCGCCGTCGGCCCGCCATCCCCAGGAGCGCTACCAGGTCTGCTTCCAGGACGGCAAGCGGCACCGCTCGGCGGGCATCTTCCCCACCAAGCGCCTGGCGCTCGCCGAGAAGCGGGCAATCGAGCGCGGCGACCGCCAACCGTTCCCCGAGCCGGTCGACCTCGACCCCCAGAAGGCGCGCATGCCCTTTGGCGAGTACGTGAGCACCAAGTGGTGGCCGGCATGGAAGGACCAGCACCCAAGCTCGGAGTACGGCACCCGTAAGAAGGTCGAAAAGCGCATCCTGCCCACCTTTGGAGACATCCCGATCGGCGACCTAGACGCCAGCACCGTAGGCGCCTGGAAGGCCGCGATGATCGCCGAGGGCCTAGCCCCCCGCACCGTCAACACCTATCTGGACGCGATGGACCGCCTGGCCGCCAGCTACCGCGCGATACGACCGGCTGTAGCGCCGCCGCGAGTGCTGGCCGCGCTCGGACCCAAGATGCTGGCGCTCGCCGCCGAGCGATCTCAGGGCGCGCACACCTACCTGGCCCCACCAGAGCACACCGCCACCGCTCGGGAGAAGCTCGGACACCGCCGCTGGCTGCTGCCCGAGCAGGGCGTCATCCTGGAGACCGATCCTGGCAAGGCCAGGACGATCGCCCGCCGGCACCTGGCCGCCTACCTCGACCTGCCCAACTACACCAACCACCTACGGCGGCTGGGGTTCACCGACGCAGACCTGGCCGCGGGCGGCAGCGATCGGCTCGTCGATGCCGTCTTCGCGTGGGGTGATCTCGACCGAGTCGCGCGCCGCGTGCAGGATCACCTTGGCGCGGGCGCCAATCACGTGTGCGTTCAGGTCCTGGACGCCGATCCGCACGGCCTGCCAATACGACAATGGCGGGAGCTGGCCAGCGCCTTGCCGTAACGCTGCTGCTGTGAGCCGTCAGCGGAAAGGACCTTGGGGAAGGCATGTGCCGCCGTCGCCATCCGTGGATCATCGCGCGGCTGCATCGGCTCGTCACGGACGCTCCCACACGGCGTCCCCTGCCCGCTCCGTGTGGCCATCGCTTCGTTGCAGGCTCGGGCGGCTGTTGTGGGTGGGTCGGTCGTCAAGACGGTCACAGGACGCCGACTAGCACCAGGACGCTCATGACCCATACCCAGGCGCCGAGCAGCAGCGCGCGTGGGGCCCCGGAGAGGTAGGCGCCGTCGTAGGGCCTGACCGGCAGCAGCACGGTCTGCATCATCGTCAGCGCCGAGACGCCGAGCGCCCTGGTCACCGGGGTCCCGGTCAGCCTGGCGAGCAGCAGGAAGCCGAGCGCTGTCAGCCCGAGGGCGAGCGGGCCGACCCAGTGGAGGCGGCGGGCGGCGGCGCGGTCAGCGGAGGCGGGTAGCGGCGCCCAGGCACCGCCGACGCTACCGAACACGGCCGCGACGAGCAGCGATGGCGTCCAGGTGAAGTGTCGTAGGCGCATTGCCGCTCGCTCCGCAGACAGCGTCCTGACGCGCACGTAGAGCACGATGGCCGTGGCGACGCCGATCCCGAGCACCAGCGCGGAGCCGCTGTCGAGCTGGTGTCCGGCGACCGCCGGGCCGAGGAAGACGAGCAGGGTGGCCACTAGGGCCAGCCAGGCGGGAAGGTGGGCGGGTGGCAGAACCGGCAGGTGACGCAGGCGTCGCCAGCGGCGCCGTAGCTTGCCGGCGAGCTCGGTGGCCCCCGCCCCCTCGAACGTTCCTCGCCAGTACGCCTGCCAGGACCGGAACCACCCGCCCAGCAGCAGGCCGAGCACCACCACGGTGGCGAGCGCGAAGCCGCCGCGTCGCTGGGAGGTGGCGAACGACCACTGCGGCGGCAGCGGCCTGGACAGGTCGAGGGTGGTGAAGTACGGCTCATCGTCGGAGACGACCTCCAGCTTGCGGGAGCGGAGGCTGGGGTCGAGCCGGACCGCGTGGCCCAGCGCCCCTTGCGCGGCCAGCAACCTGCTCGGCCCGAGACGGCCGAGCGCGACGCCCAGGTTGAACCATCCGAGTGCGTAACGGTCGTTGACGCCCACGGCCATGCGGAAGGAGCGAACGGCCTCGCGGTACCTTCCCTGCCGTGCGCGGATCACGCCGAGATCGTTCAGCGCCGGGAACAGCGTGGGGTCCTTGGACGCGGCTGCGGCATAGCTGCGTGCGGCGTCCTCGTTGCGGCCCATGCGCTGCTGCGCGAAGCCGAGATGCTCGAGGAAGATGGGATTGGCGGGGTCGGTCCGCACCACCTGCTGGGCGGACTCCAGGCCACCGCGAGCGTCACCGAGTTCGATCTGCGTCAGCGCGAGGTTGCTCTCGGCCACTTCCGGGTGGTAGCCGAGGAGCACCTGGGGGTTCAGGGGCCCGAGCTCGGGCTCTAGCGCCAGCGCGGCGTCGTACCAGGCCGCCGCCGCGGGGTAGTTGTGCGCTCGCAGCTCCACGTCGCCCGCCTGGGCTCGCGCGTTGTAGGCGACCTGTAGCGCGTGCCGGTGCAGCGAGTCGGTCGAGGTCTGCGCGGCCAAGTCGATCGGGTAGGCGCTCGACCCTTGCACCTGCCCGAGGTAGTCGCCCTGGGTCAGGGTGGTGGCCAGCCGAGCCGCGCCGAGCAGCTCGCGCCGGGCGCCCTCCCGGTCACCCGCGAGCTTGAGGGCCGCCCCTTCCTTCAGGCGGCGGTTGGCGACCAGCAGGCGTCGCGCCCCGTCCCTTGGCGCCGTCGATCCGGCTGCGGCGGCGCTAGCGAACAGGGTAGCCGCGCCACGAACGTCGCCCTTGAGAAACGCGACTTCCCCGGCCCGGTCCAGCGCCAAGCCGCTTCGAGGCTCCAGGCCGCGCCACTCCCGCACCACCCCCTCGGCCCGCTGCAGGTCGCCCGCGAAGCGCCAGAGGTTCTGCCGCGCCTCCTCGATGACCGTGACCGGCGTGAGCGCCCGCAGCCCCGGGTCCTGCAGGCCGGCGCTGTCGGCGCGGACCTGGGCGATCGCCGCGTCGCGGTCCCCCGCCTCCCACGCGGCCACCGCCGGCAGCAGCCGTTGCCCGAGGAATGGCTGGCGGCCGCACGGCTGCTGCACGACCTCGCCAAGCACGTCCTGCGGTCCGGTGAAGCCGCCGGCGGGCATGACCCGGGCGCGGGCCGGATCCCCGGCAAGGATCGAGTCGCGCTGGTAGGACCACTGCGGGCACCAGGGGTCGAAGCCGGTCACCCCAGGGGTGTCGTGGAAGGTGGGGATGAACGAGAAGTCCTCGATGCTGGCGCCACCGCCCTTGCCACCGGACGGGCCGACCTGGAACTCCACCGGCTGCAGCCGGCCAACGCCGAGCGACAGCGGGCCTTCCACGTCCCGAAGATCGATGCCTTCAGGCAGTGCGAAGCCGATCCCGAACAGATGCCTGGGAAACAGGCGCTGGCCGTTTGGGAAGTCTGCCGGCCCGGCCAGGAAGCGTGCGCCGGCGGCCGCCGCGTCAACGAAGGCGTGCGCGTGCTCCAGGTAGTCGATGAGCCGCGCCTGGAGTGGCAGGCTGTGCGGGTCGACCGTGAGCGCGCGCCGCTGAAGGTCGGCGGCCTCCCGGTACAGCCCCAGGCCGGCGGCGGCCCGCGCCTCGCCGACGAGCAGGGTGCGGTCGCCGTCCAGGCGCTCGGCCCGGCGGTACAGCGCGCGTGCGCGGCGGAACCGGTCGCGCGCCCGGAACGGGTTCGACGCCTGCTCCTGGTAGGCGACCCGCACCTCGGCGTCCGCCTCGCCGGACCATCCCGCCGGCGAGCCTGGAAACCGTCGCTCCAGCGTCACGAAGGTCGAGCGCGGGTCGGGACCGGCCGCGGCGAGGGCCGCAGGGGCGGCCATGGGTACGCTGGCCGGCGGGACCGGCTCGGACGGGAGCAGCTCACCCAGCTGGTACTGGCCGAGAAGCCACAGCGGGGTCGGGTCCGATGGGCACGCGTCGGCTGCCCTGCGCAGCTCCGAGGTCACGTTGGCGGAGTTGGCTTCGGTGTCGGTGGCCATGAGGAACGCCAGGTTCAACTGCGGCAGGCAAGCTCCCGACCCCTTGGCTTGATCAAGCAGGGCGAAGGCGGCCGGCGCGGCGTTGGGGAACAGCTGCGGCTGCTGCGCCGCGGCCAGCAAGAGCAGGCCCGCCAGATCATTCGCCCCGGCGCGCTGGCCGGCGTCGAGCACGGTCGGCTGCCCTCGCCGCAGCAGCCCGTCGAGTACCCGATAGTGGTACGGGTAGGCGCCAACCAGCGGAGCCTGGTCGTACTGGACGCTGGTGGTGAAGCTGCCGACGACCGCCAGGAGGCGAGCCGCCCTGGAGGGGCCGAGCAGCAGCGCCGCCTGCGACCCCAAGGTCGTCCGCAGGGCATTCGCATCGACAGGCCCATCCCGGTCGGCGACGAGCTGTGCCGCCTGCCCACCGTCGCTCAAGGCCGGGAGGTCACGCAGCGCCGGCGCGGGCGACGGCGTGAAGCGCGGCAGGTCGACCTCTGGCGGGACCGGGCGGATAGCGAGCCCATCCGCGGCGCGGACGGTCGCCAACGGCAGCGCCGCCAGCATGACGAGCGCAACCGCCAGCAGCGCGTCGACGACCCGGCCCGAGGGATGCAGCCAGGCGGGCCGTTGGCGGTGCAGTGGGACCGTGCCGCCAGTCCCCATGAGCCTCCCGATGGTGTGCTTGCACAGCTCAACGCATACTACTCGGACGAAGCTATCTTCTCCAAACAGACGAAGATTCCGTATGACGTCACATGGATCTCTTTCGCGCCGACTGCGCCATGACTCCCGAAGGAAGCTCTCAGCTCGCGCATCGCCGCTGACGGGAGGACGACTGGCGGACCGCCAACAGTTCGGGAGGATAATTGCGGAGGCCCGTCACCGCGGAAAGCGACGCCAGATGCCTGCCGATCGAGAACCGCAATACGCCAAGCACCAGCGGCAACGCCAACGCCAGACCTGGCTGCGACAAGGCCTCGACATCGACCAGATCGCCCACCGGTTCCGCCAGACCCACAACGTCGGCGCGCTCACCGCCTACCGCTGGGCCAACAACCAGACCCAACTGGAGGCCGCCAACACCTACTCCGAACGCTTCCTCGACCCTGACGAGCGGCTCTACCCCCAACGCGTCTCCGAGTACGAAAAGTGGCCCCACGAGCAGGGCGGCCGCGAACCACCCCTGAGCGTCCTGGAACGCTTCGCGGTCCTGTACCACACCACCTCCACCCGCCTCATCACCGCCATCCTCAACGACGCTCAACCCGAAGAGCAGGCAACGTCCCCGGCGGATCAGGAAACGGTGACGCGAGCCGCGAACGGCCCCGGCGTGGATGAGCGTCAGATGGCATCCGGGCTCCAAGGGTGGCCGGCCGACGGAGGACCGGATGAGCATGAGCACGATCTGCTCGATCGTCTCGCCCTGGAGCTGCGTCGCACTTCCACTGACCCTGCCAAGGTCGAGTATCTGGAGCAGGTCACGGCCATCCACCGCAAGCTGTACCACAGCTCGACCCCGTCAGAGCTGATCGACGCCCTGCGGGGCCATCTAACCCGAAGTTACGTGGGGTGGGATGAGTGAACTCCCTGTTGTCCAGGGGGTTCGTTGTCTTGAGGCGACGGTGGTGGTGTCTACGTGAGGGTGATTGGGATGGGGGTGTTGAGCAGGTCGAAGGCGCGGCGCTGGAGTGGCGTGGGGGTGGTGAGCTTGTCGACGGTGCGGC